>Ga0180300_10000930_pt1 | contig 13306 bp, 22 predicted proteins | sample GuaBasSediGuay15_FD_121798 | JGI IMG/M metagenome (GOLD analysis project Ga0180300, IMG submission 121798) | Subseafloor sediment microbial communities from Guaymas Basin, Gulf of California, Mexico - Guay15, Core 4569-2, 21-24 cm | ecosystem: Environmental > Aquatic > Marine > Hydrothermal... | reverse complement strand
TGAGAACGATAATTTCCATATCGACATTTATCCTGAGGAAAGAACAGAATCAGTGCACGGGTGTCTTGAACTGGTTCTGGTGCCAGAGAACGAAGAAGAGAAGAAAGTACTAGATTACCCAGCAGTTCTCTACTGGTGCGATAAATACGGTTGTAGAATAATCTTGATGTCATGGGGCAAGGAGGCTGAATTCTACAAGCAAAGCAAGATTGTGGAGTGTATTGAGCAAAAGATTGTGAGGAGATGCATCCCCAATGAGCAGAAAGGATGATGAGGCAACAGGATTGGCCATGCTGATATTCTTTGTGTGCGTGCTGTATGTCGGTAGTGCTCTTGCGGATGCGGTAGGAAAAATCCTCAAATGATCCGAAGATCAGTATATCTGCTTTCTTATTGCCTTTGTCCTCCTCTTCATAACGTTTCTCTGCCTCATTGTGTCTGCTATACAGACACAGAACCAGCACAGATGTTCATGAGCTTCACCAGTCTTTGCACGAATTTTTCTGCTTTTTCCTCCTTGAGGAACTGGAACGATATGTTCTCAACAGCGTATTCTAGCCTCTCTACCTCTGGGAACACGATCTCAGCTACGATTTGTCGTGGGGTGGGGGCTTGTTTCGTCCATACCTTGATCGTCTTCACGATCCACTTCCCACTTCTCACATCTCTGTATATTCCAATACCATATGTTGCATTGTGCATTAGACACGCTCTCTCAATCGCTTTGGATGAGTAGCAATATGGGAGTTTTCTGCACACGACAACGTCACCAATCTTCTCGATCTCACCTGGGAGAGGGAATTCATCAGCATAACTACGGAGCTCCTCAAGGTCGTAGTTGTAGCATGCGCTTATAGCATGCTTTATGTCCTTACGAACAAGAATGTCAAGGCCCCAAGAACACTCCTGATAGAACGGAAGGCGGTCTCTTTTGATGACGTTAAGCACTTCTGGGTCACGATCACATATTGCTGCCACAATTGCTAACTCCCTAGCGGCCCTAATTGGTTCAGCGCACCAAAGGGATAACTCTACAGCGGATCCGAATAGTCTGTATGCGATATCCACCTCCCGAATTACGTAAGGGATTGCAAACGAAGTACAACGGTGGTGGTCGATGATCAGAATTTGAGGGTTTGATCTCTGCTTGATCAGACGAAGAACTGTAGTAAAGCGTTCTGGAGCATTAGCATCAATAGCAATGTCGATAAACGCAATCTTTCGGTAGCGGTAGATCCACCGATACTTGAGGAGCTTGGAGATTTCTCCAATCGAAGGCCCTGTTACCCTGTATTTAATGAAGATGTTACCAATTTTCTGCCTACATTTTCGGGCGAAGAGGCACGCTGATGCAACACCATGACCGTCATAGTGACCGATGATCAGCATGGTTATTCACCAAGTACTTTCTTAATTCCTTCTTTCTTGTTCGCTTTCTTGAGCAATTGCAAGGCGTATGGAACCGTATTCTGATAGAAACTCCTCAGCTCAGCGTCAGTAACAACTATCCCTGTGTGTTTACGTAGCTGGGCATGATAATTGTACGCCCCCAGCACGTAGAAGTCGCAGAAGTTGAGAGTTGCCTTGATGATCTTCACCACATCAGTAACACCAGGAATAATCGGCTCCATGCTGATCCAAGTCCTAACACCACTCTGCTTGAATTTGCGTAAAGCTTCAATTCTCTCTTCAGGAGGTGGTGCCTTTGGCTCCAATGGTGTCTTCTCCAGGGAAATTATAGTGCTGCCAACCATGATCCTGCTCCTGAACATCTTGATCAGATCCAGATCAAGACGGTAAGCCAATCCAGGATTTTTCGTGAGGATCATGACCGTGTGATTAGAGAATCTAAGCACCTCGAGGACACGCCTAGTGACTCTCTCTTGCTCCTCATACGGTGGATACGGATCCACAGTGAATGAGATCATTACCTTCATTCGGCGCTTGAGGAGAATCTTCTTCGCCTCATCGACAGGATCATACTTCCCACGCTGGATCCTTGAGGAGAAAACAGGCAAGCGCCAAGCCCAACAATATCTACACTGATACGGGCAAGGACGACGATACACTGTAATCTGATAATCAGCATACTCAACCGACGTGCGTGGCATGACATCACCAAAGTATTAACACGAAACACCAAATATCAACATGAGTATTACGTGTGGTGTTGAGAATACACCCACTTTTAACCTTCCTCGAGGAATTAGAATTTAGGTGATGACTTTGCTAGAGTATGATCGAGTTATTGAGTTTAAGGAAATAGCTCCTGTTATGTGCCTGTTGAAGAAAGGTAGAGTTGCAACAATGAGGAAAACGAAATATAGTAATGCTCGGATCCTCTTGGTAAAACATCGTGGGATCCCTGTTGCTCTCGCAAAAGTCGATAATGTTGTTCCATGTGAGGATGGCTACATTGATCTTTACACACCCTGGTCAGGATTCAGGAATAAAAAGACATGGATCCAAGTAGCTAAACGGTTGCACGGAGGAAAACTTCCACTCTACATTATCGTCCTAAGAAAAGTCAAATCACTACGAAACTTCAGAACCCTTGATGAATTCAGGTGAGGCATATGCCCATGAAAATTGATGCAACTGATGCAATTGAACCGTACATGCACATGCTTCTGAAGCTTCTCACAAGACCGCCACATGCAATTGGATTAATAATACCTGGCTTCAAGCAAGATCATGATATCGTATATCCTGAGCCATATGGTGCCTTATTCTCACTAGCAATTCGAGTGTACATGTTCTGGAGAAACACTTATGTTACAATTGCTCCAATCATCAACGGTGACGCACTAAGGATCATTGGCTATGTTGTAGCATTTACCATGTTCAACATTGAGAAAGACAACCAGCACTACATGTTTACAATGGCTTATGTGGTGACTGAAAAGCCCCTGAGATTCAAGGTAGGAAAAGAAGAAAAGGAATCAATCGTAGACGAAAAACTACTAAACGCACTACACACACTACACTCCCTAGCAGTAGCACTAAGATGGATAGAAGACAGCGGACTCATAGGACTCCTGATGAAACCCACAAAACTCACTAAAGATCCCGCCGAATAGTGTACCATACTATATGTGTATAGTATACCATATGGTGGGATCATAAAGGTACTGGACTTTACAGTGCATGACATGATGTATGCGTATAATCTAATTATACGCATACCTTTTCTTTGGTGTTTATGTTTATGGTGTGTATTATGCAAAAGACGTGGAAGGAGGAGTTTGAGGAATTAAAGAGAAAGATCATGAGAGTTGTGGATCCTCGTTGTAAAGTATGCCAAGCTTTCATGAGATTGCCTGAGAGTGAGAAAGAAGCTTTGGCTGGGATCCTTGCTCAGATTATCCTTAGTGGAGAATCTCTTACAAAAGCAGCAGAGAGGATAAAGAAAATACTTGGACTCGACTTCACATGGGCTTCACTGCGCCGGCATTTAATACACACTGGTGTCTGGAGGAAGAGAAAGAAACCACGACCAAAACTATCAGCGGGCATAAAAGCCCTTGTTGACTACATCAAATTCCTCCTCGATGTTCTTGAGCACATTGTGTGTTACGATATCCTCTACTATGTTGACAAGATCAAAGAGGATGAAACACTAACACCAGAAGAAAAGCAACGTATATTACGATTATTCAGATTTCTGTGGAAACGACACAAAGAAAGATATGGCTGGGAATGGACTGAAGAAGATGAGAGAATGTTTACATTATGAGCACATTGGACGATCTATGTTGATCACATTTCCCTTGTTTATTATTATCGCATTCTCATCTGTCACGATCAGCAGGAGTTGATCTGTTATTGCTCCGTAGATCCTGATAATTGCTGCGAATGGTGTCATGTTCATTCCCCTTGCCTCGAGGATTAGTGAGCTTATGCACTCTTTGATCTCTTCTTCATTATTGCATGTGAGAATTTGCCGGCGCCCGCAAGAGAGGATCTCCACAACAAACATGTGGATCACCAAAGAGGATTAGGAGAGGAAAAAAATAAATACGAAAAATACACACGTGGCGTCAGTAGAACATCAGTTCTCAGCTACATGTTGGGGTTGTAGCTTCTGCAATACCTCGAGGAGGTGCTTTCTAATTGCCTCCCTAACAAATTCGCTCCTCGAGGGATAGTATCCTTGTGCCACAAGGGCATCTATTTGCTCTACAACTGTTTTTGGAAGTCGTATGGTGACACTAACATTAACAATGCGATTGAGTAACATACACTCTTCATCCATAGCCCAACACCAACTGTATTATTCCTATAATACTATAAACACCAAAAGGTTTATAAATGGGTGACATTGGTGTCGCAAGAGATAAGTACAGTAGTATTGTATTTGGTGCGGTGTATGTTTGGGCCTGAAGAGATTGCACGCATGTTTCTGGTTCGTGGGCGCCAATACCGTCGTGCTTTCTACGCAAAGCAGTGTAGTCTCCATATTCAATACCTCTTCGACTGGGCGATGCACATACACGTGCTGTTTGAGTTGGATGGTGAGTTGGAGGTATACCGTGTCTACCCCAAGTTCCCACCGGTCTTCGAGGAGACGAGCAAGGAGGAGATAGAATATGTGGCTGGTTTTGGTGTAAAACCCCTGATACTTGTTGGAGTGGATCCGATTACAATGACCACAAGAGTAAAGAGGGGCAAGAGATATTTGCCACTAATACCGCGGTGGGAGAAGTTCCTTGAGGAGTTCTCCATCGAGTACAATGACAGATCCTTCAATGACAAATGGTTTGAGATCCAATTTGACACTATACTCAATGACATACCGAGAGAACTACAAGATCGCTTCGAGAAATTATTGCCACTCCCTGATGTGGTTCGGCGATATTACTACCCACACGAACCAAAGGTACAGTGGCTCGCAGAGGATCTGTGCCTCAAGTACACGGCAAGAGATAAATCATCAACATATGTGTGGGCGAAATTGTATGTAGACACAACGAATCTGCGCAATATGTACAACATAATTAGCGTTGTCTTATCGGGTTTTAAAACAAACGAGAAAATCACGCTTGGATCCCCCAAATTTAGCAGAATTATACAAAAGATCAGACAAGCAATTGAAGACAAACTAAGACGAGAGTACAATGCACCAATAAAAACAAGTGTGCAAGTCATCCGCGAGCGCTTGGGGGAGGTTATAATATACGCGGAGCACCCAGGAGAAGTAACAGCAGAGATAGAGATAGAAATAGGATACAAAACACCTGAGACAAAGGAAAATGAGATAATATTACACCCCATACTAACGAGAATCGATTACGAATGGTAGTATCGTCTCACGCATTTGGATCACCTTAGCGCGGCTTCTACATCAATATTCCAGTTTTTCTTTAATATTACAGACACCAATAAGGTTTATAAATGGGTGGCATTGGTGTTTCGGAGGATAAGAATAGTAGTTAAGAATAGCAGTATTGTATTTGGTGTTGTTGATGAAGATGTTGTTTCGATCCTTGTTCAAGCAGATTGTGTGTGATAAGGTTCTTCACTTTTCTTATGTTCCTGATGGGGTTAGGGCGTGGCTTGAGACGTACAAGGAGAGTGGAAAGCTTATCGACACGCAACCGCCGCGATTGTGTGCCACACGGACTTTCTATTTCGTTGGGGAGCCACAATTTACCTTGCATGATGTTTGTATACAGTTTAAGCTTGTAAAGCAAGATAGTGTTTTTGTGTCCCCTGAGGGGCTTACCTTTGATCCCGTGCTGTACTTGTGTCCTCTTGAGCTTGATGCTAGAGATGTTCTCTTCTACTTCGAGCGGGAGAAACTTGATCTTGATCCCATCCAGTGCGAGTATTTCACAGTAGATCCAGTGTATCCATCGGAGGTAGAGGTAGTATATTATCTCACAGAAGAAGGATACGCATGGGCAAGGCAAGTAGCTAGAATCTGCAAAGCCGCGCTAGAACCATACCCTAGTCTCAACAAGAATCTCCTGGAACTAACAGCGGCTGTGATGATTGCCTGGTTCTCCTGGATGTTTGACATAAAGAATACGGACTTTCCCGTAGCTTGTTTTCAACTGTACTGGGATATTGCAGAAGCATTACCAGACGACTGGCGCGTGAAGAAGTGCAAGCAGAGAACACTAGAAGTGCTCCTTGAATACGATTGGCCAGAAGATGTTCCAACACCAAGCAAACTCCCAGTCAGCAAATGGCACCGACCGCTCATAGTGAACGAAGAAACAATACGAAAGGTAACAAGCAGATGGAAACTTGATGAGGAGAAGATAAAGCACTTCATCGACACAATATTTGCACGATACTTCAACGGAGGAGTAATATACACAAAGAACTTGCGAGAGACAAACAGAGTGTTGAGCGAGCTGGAAAAACAAGAAGAAGAATTAGGATACACATGGTAAAAAATAGGGAAAAAACTACTCAAACACGAATTCTCTGTCAATCATGACGCGTGTGAAGGGATCTCTAAGCTGTTCATAAAGAAACTCTCGTAGTTTTCTTTCGTTAGTGATGTAGAATGTGTATGATTGTTTCGGCATCGGCACAAGAAAGTTATAGTTAATTGAGTAACGGTATCGAGTGCGTTTAATAGTGATGTCACCAAGCCCGGCGGCGATCAAAACTACCTTCTTTCCTTCGTTTAAAGCTCTTATAATTCTATTGATCCTCTCATTAATGTGCATGCACATCACCTTAACAATCTGGCAATATATCAACTGGCAAGATGACAGAAATTAGATCAGCCTCGCGGATGATCTGAACGCAAACGAAAGTGTCATCAGGGAGCTCATCTGGGTTGACATCAAATGTATTCTCGAGAATCTCGCTCACATGCTCGTATATTTCAGAATACTTTTCACGGAACTCTGCGATTGTCATGATCTCATCCTCACTTGCATGAAAACCTACAATGTTATCCAAACCTAACAGGAGTAAAAAGCCTTTATCATCATGGGTTAAGTTGATTTCGATAAAGTTTCCCCTAACCCGCATGGAAACTTCACCTCTACCTATAATAGACACCAGAATATTTAAAAAGATTATGCATTGGTGTTCACGAGATTGGCTGTGTGGTGTCCTTGGTGTTCTGCTCCTCCTTGGGAGAGACGATGTTCTGTGTGACCTTGTGGTTCGTTTGGTCTGGGTTGTGTGGTATGGTTTCCCATGGTATACTAATATAATACAGTATACTGTGTGTTGGTTTTCTCCAAGACACCACGTATTCCACATCCTTTTATGTTGTGACACCATATATTCTTTTGGTGATGCTATGCCCAAGAAGACCCGCTGGAATATATGGGTGTATGATTGGGTTAAGGAACGTGCAATGCGGATCATCTCAAAGTACCCTGTTCCGAAGACTGATGGAGAATTCATATCGCACATCATTGGTCAGATTCCAGAAACGCCTCCTGATCCATTTATTCCTCTCTCCTTCGCTAAGCTCCCCGGGGATTTCGAGGAGTTCCTCCAGAAGATCGTCTATTACATCCAGCAAGAGCAAATGAGTAGGTTGAAGAGCCGCGCTCCGAATGAAGTGTGGGTGTCAGAGTTAGTCGTGTGTCCGGCGAAGAGGGAAATGGCGCTCAAATATCCACAGTATGCTCAGATCCCACAGCCTCGAACACTGCTTGGTCTCCTGGTGCATCTTGGTGTTCGATTTTTCGCTAAAGCAGCAGGATATGAGTATGAAGTTCCCGTGCAGACACACGTTGAAGTCGGTGGTGTGCGATACACTGTAACAGGGCGTGCAGATGTCTTTGATCCAGCTAGAAAAATCGTGTGGGATGTGAAATCAGGTCGCAGCGTATACGATCCACCATCCCCACACCATGCTCTGCAAGTGTATATATACCAAAAGCTCCTCAAGGCAAATGAAGGCCGCGTGCTGTATTTAACTGGAGATAGATTCTGTGAGGTGAAGATTGCAGAAGGTCATGTCGTGAGAGCCTTGCAACAGGCACACATTAATGACGTTGATTACCGCGACGTGGACGAACTCTTGCGACATCTAATCGTAATACACATAAAGAAACTCCTCACGCCACTCTGGCCGTGGGAATGCGACTATTGTAACTTCAAAGTCGTTTGTCCGTACTACGTCAAGCCCTCGAGGAGGTAAAAGGTGATAATGTATGTCCAACTTCCTCAAGAAGACGAAAAAGAGCTTTATGGACTTGTTGAGCCGCATAAAGGAGTACAATTGTAATATCTGTTTTGCAGCGGCCTCAAATGGCGATCATCATTCATTTGTCGTGTGGAATTGCTCATACGAAGGTCCGGTAGAAACATTTGTCTGGAGAATTGCAGAGATGATAGATGCAATACTACTGTCGCTAGAACGACAAACAGGCATCCCAAGAGGCATCTTCGTGAAAAGATTGATTGAGATAGTCTTCGCAGAAGCACGAATAGCAGAAATCTTGGAAGAGGAAAAAGTGAGCGACAAATAGAACTTCTTTTGTGCTAGTCTTTTTCTGAACACCATTGTCTTCTCCTTGTTTATCTTGACGACACCAAACCGTAATCTTTATAAACATTCTGGTGTCTATAGTATAGTAGAAGGTGAAAGTTTATGGAGCTAACCGAAGAAAGAATTGCCAAGTTGATTGAGGATATAAGAAAGCACCCTGATAAGTACTCTGAGGAAGCAAAGTTCATCTTATTCTTGACTCGCTACGAGCACAGAGGCGCCATGTTCTCTTATTCGTGCAACTATGAAGTGCTTACAGGTGACGTAAAAGAGATAATATTGCGGGAGAGGCATGAAAACATTGAGAGTTCCCCTTGGAAAGACGAATACGAAGTTGCACTAATTCCTCTTGAAGTCCCAACAATCATATTAGTTCGGGGGACAAGGTGGCAAGATGGGGGGGATTACGAACTAACAGAAGAGTTGTACGTCTTTGATGGCGAGTCATGGAAGTACATGAAGATTCGTGAGATATAGAGCTAGTGCCCACACGCTTTAATCCTATTTTTTCCTCTTTTTCTGAACACCATTGTCTTCTCCTCACGTATCTCTTCAACACCAATGCATAATCTTTATATAGCTTTTGGTGTCTATATTCTATAGAGGCGATGCATATGGAGCTCCAAGCTAGAGGTGTGACAATGTATGATGTCATTATTCAGCTAGTAGAAGAAGTTGAGAATCTCTTGAGCCAGAAACCATACGTCATCATCCCAAAGAGAATACTCTACAAACGCATCAAGGATCATGTGAGTTCTCCTGGCACTCTTGCGCGGCTCTTATATCGAATGTTACGTAACAGAGGCTGCAATGTGGAGCTTGATGGGAAATGGATAATCATCTGCCCACGTAACCATGATTCATCATAGCCACGTGTCTCACTAATCCATTTAATCCTATTTTTTCCTTTCTTCCTGAACACCATTGTCTTCTCCTTGTTTATCTTGACGACACCAAACCGTAATCTTTATAAACATTCTGGTGTCTATAGTATAATAGGAGGTGAAAGTTTATGGACAAAGAGAAATTCATGGAGGAATTCAACGCGGCGTGGAGCATGTTTCTGCAATACTATTTCAAGCGAGAAATCAGGGGAAGCAGAATCATACTCGAGCGGGAAAATATGACAATTGTAATTGACCTAAAGAAAAGGAGCATAGACGTGCGGGTGGGTCGGAGACCGCTGATATTATTCTATTTCAAGAGTGTTGAGTACAATGGAGACGAGCTTATCTTCTACGCTAATGAGAACTATTGTGGTCCAAACTTGAGGATGGTCTATACTGGTATATTCTACATTGGGTGCGCTCCAGGATGCATAATCACTATTCCATATTCCATTTCGGGTTAACGTCGAGTAACCCCCACTCGCCCATTTGATCCTATTTTTTCCTCTTTTTCTGAACACCATTGTCTTCTCCTCACGTATCTCTTCAACACCAATGCATAATCTTTATATAGTTTTTGGTGTCTATATTATAGTAGAAGGTGAAGAAATAATGATCAAGGTCGAAGGTCATATTCCCACTCTCTTTATAATAAATCGCCCAAGTGGAGATGTATTTTTCTCTATCATCCATTACCTGCTCGTGATTAAACATGCCCGTACAAGTTTACCCTCGTGGCTGTTTTCTCTACCGTACTAACTTTCGTGTCCTTGCTACTGTGCGTGCATTTGTTGATAGTTTCTCAGTTGTGCATCTAGCGATTGTCAAACTTGAGGACAGAAACGAATACTATGTGACATATATCAGGGAATATGCATCATTGCATGATGGGATCCTCTTCTATCCTCGAGGGCGCTCCAAATTGCATGGTCCTTATTCAATCAAGAGGGCGATTCAAGAATTCCTCAGCAAAGCCAGAAGATACGCTCGGATCACCCGAGAGGATCTAGAGAAGCTGCGCGCTCTCCTTTCGTAGCTGTATTTTTTCCTCTATCCGTATAATTTGTTCATACGCATCCTCTGTTTACTTTCACTGAAACACTATAGTCTACGTGTTTATATACCCTTGGTGTCGTTTTCTTGTTTGGGGTGATCAATGTCTCTCCAGCTAAAGGAGTTGTTTAAGGAGACAGAAGAGAAGAGGAAGAAGGCGGAGACGCAACAAGTTGAGTGTGTGTCGCCTCTTTTAGCACGTCTGTATCGTCAGTGGTGTGGGAAAACGATTTGCATATTTGGAGAGTCTGGGATGGGGAAGACGACTTTTGCAATCCACTTGTGCAAGACTGCCATGAAGATCACCAGGAAGCCGCCACTGTATGTTGCACTTGACTTGAACCTCAAGGAGGATGATTTTCGTCATGAGTTGACTGAATTTCTCGGACATAATGCTGTGCTTTTTGTTGAACCGTGGGCTCTCCTCGAGAGTGTCTTGGTAAAGTGGTATGATAAATTCATGGAGAAGTATAGCATTGTTGTGATTGATTCGGTCTCAGAGATCTGGAGTTGGATCATCAGGAGGGAAGTGCGTAGGCTCGCCTGGAAATTGCAACATGCTGATGAGCAGAAGAAGGAAGAGCTCTTTAGGAAGCTTGCTAAGAGGCTAGATCTCAAGCAAGAGTTTTCTACATATTTAGAGATTATTGCCGCGCGGCTGAAGGAGATCACAAATGCTGTCAAGATCCCTGCTATCATGATCGCCCATCCTACAACCATCTTTGACACGAAGAACAAGGATCCGGACCTAAAGAACTTCTGGGATGAGGTAGGCTTTAGACCCGCGTACATGAGTAAAGCACTCAGACGCGTGAGTAATACGTACTTGGCTGTCCTCGAGGACACAACACTAAAGTTGATTGAGATTCGTGTCAGAGGAATTTTCCCCAAGAAGCTTGATGTGATTAAGATTCCAGCAAAGGAGTATGATTACAATCGATAAGTTTATTATTTTTAGAGGTGAAAGAACATGGATCTGATTGCGGTCTTGCTCACTATTGCGGTCGCGGTTGTTATCTTCACCCTGTCCAACTTCATCAAGACGATCGCACAAGTAATCGTAATGTTGAGAGAAGCCAAAAAGACGGATTCTATCGCCAAGGTGCTTGACAAGTACTCTGCGATCATAGTAAAGTTCCTCGAGAGTTTCACTCCTCTTGTGGAATTTGAGCCCCCGCCTGAAGAGCCCTAAAGGTCCTACTGGATAGTATACCATATCTATATCATATAGTATACCATGCGGCGGGACCATGAAGGCGCGCAAGGTTTTTAGGAAGATTGTTAGAGTTGTAAAGATGCTACTGGCTTTTATCATCACCATAATCGTAGTAATAATTGAATTCCTCTCCTCAAGGCAATAATACAATCATTTATATTCGACCCGTATTTTTTCCTCATTTGGTGACTAAATTGAATGGTATACGTCTGATCTTGCGCTTGCTCTCGTTTATGGTTTTAACCTCCGTAGCCATCTACGTTGTCGTTCTGCTCATGCACCCCAATCCAGACTTGGCGATGAGAGTAACACTAATGTACACAGGACTCCTAATCTTCACAGCGATATACATGACAATCGTAAGCTACTACGCAGAGAAGAGGGCAAAGGAGGATATAATTGAAGAAGCAAACGCCCCCGCTTGCGGGTGCCAAACGGGCGGGGCGAACCCGCGGGTGAAACGCCCGCTCCAAAAGCCCCTGGAGCACCCGCTAGGAGGGGCTAAGTAAAACAATACTAAGATTGAGATTTATTGATGAAATTCGGTGAGGATCACAGAAAAGCGAAGAAAATTAAACAATGCCATAAAGTGACATAACGTACAATGTTTCAAATATCGCGTAGATTAATTGTATTGCCCCAACAGCATATAATGCTGCTTTTATTTCGATTCTTTTTGCAAACTTGGCTAATGCCAAATACACAACTGCGACAGTTCCTCCTCCTGCAAGCGCAATAATGATGTCAGCAAGTATGCTGCGCGGATAGTACATAATATATATCGAGACGAGGTTCTTGAGGGTTAACTTGAACTTGAGGAAAGTTGGGTGTATGAGTAACATGATTGCGATGAGATGCCCAAGTTCATGTAGAACCACCGCAAACGCCCCAAGTACAACACCAAGAACAAAAACTTTGCTCAGAGACACATGTGTGTTAGAGCAATTCATATATCGTCACTTGTGCTTTCTCGAAGTTACCTGATGTAGTGCGAAATGTCAACGTTGCAGACGATAGTACTGTAAAGTCATCCCAAAACACTACACTCGATGACCGCATAACTCTACTTGTACCATGGCAGAACATTATTGCATCGGCCATAGCAATCTTACCCCTGTCATTTCCCATTGGAGACAACTCACGTAATCTAATCCAGATCTTAGCAAACGCAACACCATGACCCCCAATTGCAAACAATTGTGCTTCGGATCCAGTTGCATTTTTACCATAATCGAGTGTCTCCGTGGCTGCCTCGCTTACCGCGTCATATATATATCGCTTCAGAGTCCAGTAAGCATACCCTCTCAATTCATTTATCGCAATTGTAACAAACACATCCTCTTGTGGGTCGAAATCTAATCCAGATGATCCAAATAATATCAGTAGTGGCTTATCAATAGCCTCGGCTGGAATTGTTACTATTATTTCGTTTGTGTATGTTACACTAATATTCTGTATCTTTTTCAATGTCCTAGCGCCTTTGTATAGTGTTCCGTTTGCATCAACAAGAACCATATTTAATAGAGAGTCATCTGTAGCTAATCCCGTGAGTTTCGCCGTGTTTGCAATTAAATTATACCCGTTCAGATTCAAATCATCATTTATAATTATGTTTTTTATAGGAATTTTGATCTTGAATGGCATATTCACCAACCTGTCTTCATCCTTATAAATGAT
>Ga0180300_10000929_pt1 | contig 13307 bp, 13 predicted proteins | sample GuaBasSediGuay15_FD_121798 | JGI IMG/M metagenome (GOLD analysis project Ga0180300, IMG submission 121798) | Subseafloor sediment microbial communities from Guaymas Basin, Gulf of California, Mexico - Guay15, Core 4569-2, 21-24 cm | ecosystem: Environmental > Aquatic > Marine > Hydrothermal... | reverse complement strand
TGGTGCGGCCGGCGGGATTCGAACCCGCGATCTGGGGCTTGGAGGGCCCCCATCCTAATCCAGGCTAGACCACGGCCGCCCTCACCATGCTATTAATGGGTAGGATAGCGGGATTTTTAAGGGTTAAGCCTTCTGGGCAGGCAGGCGTTAAAACTCTCTGCCCACTAGGATTTTCGCCAGGGTTTGGAGGTCTTTTTTGGCTTGGGTTTCGGGTAAGGGTTGAAGCTTGGCTAAGGCTTCCTTCACGTAGGCTTCAGCTTTAGCCTTGGCGTATTCTATTCCTCCAAGTTTCACTATGAGGTTTAGGGCTTCGTTCAGGGTTTCCCTGCTTTCGGAGCGGGAAGCCTTCAGGATGGCTTCGCTCTGCTGCGGGTTTGCCTTTGAAAAGGCGTAGATTATCGGCATGGTCTTCTTTCCGTCGCGGAGGTCGCTTCCAACAGGCTTTCCAAGCTTGCTTTCATCGGCTGTTAGGCCTAGGACGTCGTCAACCATTTGGAAGCCTATGCCGGCAAGCCTTCCGTACTCGCCTAGGAGGCTTACCACTTCTAAGCTGGCTCCTCCTATCAGGGAGCCTACTTCAGCTGAAGCCTTGAAAAAGTAGGCTGTCTTCCTCTCCACCATAGCCAGGTATTCTTCTTCTGAAACGGTGGTTCGCTCCTCAAACTCCATGTCGAGCATTTGGCCTTCGCAGATTCTAACCGTGGCCTCGGCTAGGGTTTCAACCACCCTGACGATGGTCTGCTCTGGAACTCCCCTAAGCCTTAAGCCTTTCGAGGCTGCCTGGAAAACCTTTGCGAAGAGGAAGTCTCCGGCTATGATGGCTGTGGGTTCACCCCACCTAGCGTGGACGGAGGGAACTCCACGCCTAACTAGGTCCCTGTCGATAATGTCGTCGTGGATTAGGGTGAAGGTGTGGAGGATTTCAAGGGATGCCGCGGCGGGTATGACTTTGTCTCCTACGCCTCCCACAGCCTCGCAGGCTTTGAAGGCGAGGTAGGGCCTAAGCATTTTGCCTCCAGCCTTAAAAAGGTGTCTTGAAGCCTGGTATAGGGTTTCAGCAGGCTTAAACTCTGTTTTAAGCGTTTCGTCGATGTAGGCTTTAACCTTCCCAGCGGTTTGAGCTAGGTCACTTGGCCATTCTAGGCCTGAACTTGTACCCGTACTCAATTATTCCTTCAACTCCAGCCTCCCTAATCTTCCGGAAAACCAGTTCAACAGGCATTCCAACTTTAACTTCCTCTGGGAAAACGTCGACTATTTGGCTGAGAATCTTAACGCCTTCCCCCAGCTCCACAATCCCTATGATGTAGGGAACCTGAAACTCGTAGCCTCTTGGAGGGCTTTCCCTAATCACCGTGTACGATACAAGCTTACCCTTCTCGCTTAACTTGTACTCTTCAAGCTCCCTGCTCCCACACCGGTTGCAGACAAGCCTCCTCGGGAAGTGGATGGCCCCGCATCTGGGGCAGCGGGTTCCAATAAGCCTGTACCTGTACTTTGACTCTCTCCAGTATCGTGGGGCGCTCAGCGAGGTCAGCTTAAACCCTCCTCAAAACTGTTACCGCTGCAAGCGAGTATAGGCCTCCGAGGCTCTGGGCAACTCCGACCTTGGCGTTTGAAACCTGGTTTGCACCTGCTTCACCTTTAAGCTGCCAGCATATCTCCACTATCTGGTAGAGGCTTGTTGCTCCGCCAGGGTTTCCCCTAGCCTTCAGTCCTCCCATGGTATTGGTTGGAAGACTTCCTTCAACGTCAAGCTTCCCGGAGGCAGCCATCCCAGCGGCTTCACCCCTTCCAGCTAAGCCTAAATCCTCAAGCGATATAAGCCCTATCACGTCTGCGCAGTCGTGAACCTCAGCCAGGCTTATGTCTTTAACGGTTATGCCAGCACGGCGGTAGGCTTTCTCCGCTGCAAGCCTTGTAGCCTTGAAGGAAAGCATGTCTTCGGCTTCTGTTAGGATGAAGTCTCCTGAGGCTGAGGCTGCCCCTGCAACCTCGATGGGGGCATCCACGTATTTCCCAGCTTCTTCAAGGGGGCATACGAGAACTGCGGCGGCCCCGTCTCCCAGGCTTGAAACCTCTAGAAGCCTTAAAGGGTCTGCTATTATCGGCGACTTCATAACGTGCTCCACAGTTATCTTGTTCCTGTACTGGGCGTATGGGTTGTTGTAGGCGTGGAGGTGGCTGTTAACCGCCATGGCTGCAACCTCTTCATGTGAAACGTTGAAACGCTCCCTGTAAAGCCTGTGGAGGAAGGCTGCTAAACCTCTGATGTTAACTCCGGTGTAGGCTATGTATTCCTGTTCAACTCCCGCCATCAAAGCTTTGGAGGCGTCAGCAGAAGAGGCGTCGGAAGGCTTGTCAACTCCGACGGCTAGGGCGAGGTTAACTTCCCCTGAACTTACAGCCCTACAGGCTTCGTGGAGGGCTAGAGCCCCAGAGGCGTCTGAAGCCTCCACGCTTGAAACTTCAACCCCGTAAAGGCTTAGGCTGTCAGCTATTAGGGCTCCAAGGTTTCCCTGGCTTTGAACCAGCTGGGAGAGAGCGCTTCCGACATAGAGAGCCTCAACCTTGGAAACCCCCGCCTGGTCCAAGGCTTTCCAAGAAGCTTCAACAGCTAGGTCTCTGAGGGATTTATCCCAGAACTCTCCAACCCTGGTGCATCCCACGCCTATTATAGCCGTTTTACGCATGGCGTCTGCCTCACAGCTTGAAGGGAAGCCTGTTGAAAGCTTGAGATAACCAATGTTTAGAAGTTATCCCCGGAGGCTTCCATGGTTCAAAGGCTAAATCTTTATTTTCCCTCTAAACTTCGCGTAGACAGCGTAGTCGATATATTTCTTCCTGTTTAGCAACTGCGAAATTAAGGGTGCAGGATTTCCTCTTGTAGGAGTGTTTTTAACTAGGAGGCTGAAGGCGTCGCTTCCGGCACCTGAACCATAGGACACCACGAGAACACGGTCTCCGGGACTGGCTGACTCTAAGACTGCTGCTAAGCCGAGCAGGCAGTTCCCAGCGTAGGTATTGCCTATGTAGGGTGCGAGGTAGCCTGGTTTAAGCTGCTCCTCGTTGAAGCCGAGCATGAAGCCTGCTTTAAGCGGGAATTTAACGTTAGGCTGATGGAAGACGGCATACCTGTAGTCTTCAGGGCTTGTACCCAGCTCTTCCATAAGCGACTTGGCAGCGCAGATTATATGTTTGAAGTAGGAGGGCTCGCCTGTGAAGCGTTCAGCATGCTTAGGATAGCACTGCTCAGCCCTTCTCCAAAAGTCAGGTGTGTCAGTAACGTAGGAAGAGGAGCCCTCTATCAGGGCTATAGCGTTCTCCGAGGCTGGACCTATAATGTAGGCTGCTCCACCGCAGGAGGCAGCGTACTCCAAGTCGTCTGAGGGAGAACTCTGAGCGGTGTCAACTCCGACAGCCATCCCGTACTTAATCATGCCTGAAGACACAAGTCCGATGCACGCTTGGAGAGCTTCGGTTCCAGCCTTGCAGGCGAACTCCATATCGGCGGTGACGATGTCCGAGGAAGCTCCTATGGCTGCGGCTACGATGGTTCCGCAGGGTTTAACGGCGTAAGGCTTGGACTCGGAGCCTACGTATATGGCGCCTATTTCAGCGGGGTTAACGCCTGAGCTTGTAATAGCGTATTTAGCAGCCTCCGTGGCTATGGTTACAGCGTCCTCGTCCAGCGATGCCACTGCGATTTCTGAGGCTCTAGATTCAACGCCGTTTTTACCCCAGAGTCTTGCAACTTCTGAAACTTTAAGTCTGAAGGCGGGGATATACGCCCCGTAGCCAACTATTCCAACAGGGCTTTTAACCTTCAACCCTTACAGGATTCCTCCTACACCATTTCAACCTGAAACCGAATATCACACAACACCAGCCAGATACGCCTAAGTGTTGGTGCTGAAGGTGTTTAAAAAGGCTTCGGTTCCCCCTTTTCATATAACCTCGGTTTTCCTGGCTAATTTCAGGGCTGAAGCCCTGGTTAAGCCTCTTTCCCCAAGGATTGTGTATCTTTCAGGCCTGATTTTATGAGCTATCGTCAAAGCTTTAACCACATCTGCGTCTTCAACCCCAAGCTCTGAAGACGTCGTCGGCGCTCCAATCATTTTGAGCACTGCCTTAATTTTCCTCCACTGAAGCTTGTGGAGGTAGGCCATCATGATGGTTCCAACCCCGCAGCGTTCACCGTGGAGAGCCCTTCCAGGGGCAACACTCTCCAGGGCATGGCTGAAGAGGTGCTCGGAGCCGCTGCACGGCCTTGAGCTTCCAGCGATGCTCATGGCAACCCCGCAGCTTATGAGGGCTTCAACAACTGTTCTGACGCCTTCCTCTGAGCCCTCCCTGATGAGCTTGGCGTTTCCAGCCACAAGCCTGGCGCTCATGAGGGCTAGGTTAGCCGCGTAGTCGCCGTAGTATTCTCCGCGGAGCTGATGGGCAAGCCACCAGTCTCGAACCGCCGTAAACTTTGCTATGATGTCCCCGCAGCCGCTGGCCAGAAGCCTGTAGGGGGCTTTAAGGATTACCTCTACATCTGCTATGATGGCTAGGGGGCTTTGAGCTTTAACCGAGGACAGGTTTTCACCGTTGTGGAGGGAGGCTTGAGGGCTTGCTATTCCGTCATGGGAGGCGGCGGTGGGACAGCTTATAAAGGGGATTCCCACCCTAGCCGAAGCCAGCTTTGTCACATCTATGGCTTTCCCTCCTCCAACCCCGACGGCTGCGGAGTGTCTGCCGTCTTTTAAAGCCTTCTCAGTTTTCTTAACAGCCTTCTCGGAGGCCTCCTTAACCTTTATGTGGGAGGCTTCCAGCTCGGTGTCTGCCAGCGCGTCTAATACTGTTTTGCCAGCAGCACGGTAGGTTTTAGGCCCGGTTACCACGAGGATTCTGCCTTTAATCCCAAGCTCAAGGCAGACTTTCCCCACGGATTCTAGAACTCCTATTCCGACTACAACCTTCCTCGGAAGCTCCATGGAGTGCATTTTAGGGGAAGCCATCCTAACGTTGCCTCCGCCTTCGAGCCGCCTGCCTCACAGCCTTCACTATTCCGCGGATTTTCTCCTCGGAGCCTCCAGCCTCCTCAACCACCGTTCCGGTAACTATTATGTCGGCTCCAGCCTTCACAAGGCTTCCAGCTGTTTCACCGTTCCTTATGCCTCCCCCCACGATTAGGGGCACCTCCAAAACTTTTTTAACAGCCTCCACAACCCTTGCCGGGATGGCACGCTCAGCTCCGGAGCCAGCCTCCAAGTATATGAGCCTCATTCCAAGGTACTGGCCTGCTAGGGCGTAAGCCGTGGCCAGGGAAGGCTTGTCGAAGGGGATAGGCCTGGCGAAGCCTATGTAGCCGGCAGCTCCCCCCTGCCCCATTATGATGTAGCCCAGCGGGATGGCTTCAAGCTTAAGCCTTCTAACTATTGGAGCCGCGATGGCTTGAGCTCCCACCAGAAAGTAGGGGTTAGACGAGTTAAGCAGGCTCATGAAGAGTATAGCATCTGCACGCCCGGACAAGCCTGTAACGTTACCTGGAAAAAGTATTAGGGGGATTTTCACCTGCCTCTTGATGGCGTCGGCTACGGCTTCCAGCTCCGTTTGGGAGGCTATGGTTGAGCCTCCAAGCAGGATAGCGGAGCTTCCAGCTTTCTCCGCTCTTGAAGCTGTTTCAGCCGCCTGGCTTGGAGGAGTCTTCTCAGGGTCTATAAGGGTGAAGTGGAGGCTTCCCTCAGCTTCAATCTTCCTGTGAAGGTAGGATTCAACCCTTCCAGGTTTCAACCTGAAATTTAACCTCCCAAAGCTTTCAGGAGGGCTTGGCCAAGCCTTTCAGCGAAGACCGGATGCTTGGAGAGCTTGGCGCCAACCCTTTCAAGGTTGAAGCCGTTGGCTAAGTCTATGATGTCCCTGCCGTCGAGAACCTCAGCCAGCATGTTCAGGTCTTCGTCGCCAAGGTTTTCTATGAGCTTGAGTGCTGTGAGGCTGCGGTAAATCCGGTTGCTCCAGGGCGTGTAGCGTTTAGGATACTCGGAGAAGTTTGCTTCTCCTTCAGCTGCCGCGGCTCCAGCCAGTTCTCCAGTGATTTTACCTGCCACGATGGAGCTGTGGATTCCCCCTCCTGTTAGGGGTATAACCTGTCCTGCAGCGTCTCCGCAGAGCATTACGCCCTCCCTGTAGATGCGGCTTATCTGCCCGCTTATAGGAACGGGTGCAGCTTTGACTTCTACAGGCTGAGCTTTCCTGAACATTTCAGGATGTCTCTCGATGAACTTGTCTAGGTAGGGTTTGGCTGGAGCCCCCCTCACGCCTACTCCAACGTTGGCTTCCTCCCTGCTTTTAGGGAAAACCCAGACGTAGCCTTTCGGCGCCACTTCTCCTCCGACGTAGGCTGCTGGAACATCTGCCTCCTCTATGCGGCATCCCACTATTTTATATTGAATGCAGGGGATAACCTCGTAGCCTTTCCTTTCAAAGAAGGTCTGAGCCACAAGCGAGGTAACCCCGTCGCATCCAAGCAATATTTTAGCTTCAACCGTAACTTTTCCACCAAGCCTGTTCACAGCCAGCTTGAAGCCTCCGTCAGCCTTACGTTCAACTCCTGAAACCTCGGACCGCATCCAGATTTCAGCTCCAGCCTTCACCGCCCTAGACGCCATCTCCCTGAGGAAAACAGGCTTCTCCAAGATGTATCCTTCACCGAAACCCAGCTCTTCAGACCATATCTCAACCTTCTTAGACTCGTCTGGAGCGTAAACCGTGAACCCTTTAATTCTGTTGGCTACGAACTTTGGTGAAGGCGGGATTTCAGCGTCTTGAAGCGTTGACCCGGACACGGCTTCCCCACAGGGTTTGGCTCCCAGCGAAAGGTCTTTCTCGCACAGTAGAACCTTGACGTTTTTTTCAGCAGCCTTCCTAGCTGCCATGAGGCCTGCAGGACCTGCCCCGATAATTACCACGTCAAAGCTGAGGCTTGCCATGGGAAGAACCCCCAGAGACATCTCTTTTCTCTTCAATCTTCAAACCGCAATATTAAATTTCCTCTTTCCCACCTTGGGAAAGTACTTATACTGGACGATGGGAATATTTTAAGCGTTAGTAGATAAAAAAGGCTTTGCCAGGGGTTGTGCCGCTTCTGACGAAAGCTTTAACCCAGCATGAAAAAGCCAGGAAGATTGTGGCTGAAACCAAAAGCCTCTGCCCTGAATGCCTACGTCTTCTTCCAGCCCAAGTTTACGAGGCTGAAGGCAAAATATGGATTTGGAAGCGCTGCCCGGAACACGGCGAGTTCAACGACTTATACTGGGGTTCAGCTGAAATGTATTATAGAGCTAAAAAGTATGCACATGACGGGAAGGGTGTGGAAAACCCGCAGGTTGCCAAGCAGAAGCCGGTGTGCCCCTACGACTGCGGCCTATGCAACATTCACATGACGCATACGTTGCTGGCGAATCTTGTTTTAACCAACCGCTGCGACCTTAACTGCTGGTACTGCTTCTTCTTCGCTGAGAGGGCGGGATATGTTTACGAGCCGAGCCTCGACCAGATTAGGCATATGGTCAAGGTTCTTAGAAGCATGAAGCCTATCCCGGCTAAGGCTGTTCAGCTTACAGGCGGAGAGCCTGCCCTCCGAGACGACCTAGTGGAAATTATCAAAATCTGCAAGGAGGAAGGCTTAGACCATGTTCAGCTTAACACGGACGGGCTTAGACTGAGCTCAGACCCTGAACTGGCCTTCAAGGTTAGGAGGGCTGGAGTGAACACGGTGTATTTAAGCTATGACGGAACTACTCCTGAGACCAACCCTAAAAACCACTGGGAAATCCCGCGGATTATGGAGAACTGTAGGAAGGCAGGGCTTGGCATAGTTCTGGTTCCAACCATCATAAACACGGTTAACGACGGTGAGGTTGGGCCCATCGTCAAGTTCGGCTTCGACAACCTTGACATTATTAGGGGAGTGAACTTTCAGCCTGTGTCGCTGGTAGGCCGGATGCCTAAGCATGAAAGGGAGAGATTTCGGATAACCATTCCAGACCTTATAATGCGTATCGAAGACTATTTCAACGGGGAAATAGGCAGAGAAGACTTCTACCCGGTGCCCTGCACCACGCCTATAAGCGAGTTTGTGGAAAGCCTTGCGGGGAAACCAAAGTTTGAGATGACCGTTCACTTCGCCTGTGGAATGGCAACCTACGTTTTCAAAGATGAAGGAGGCAAGCTTATTCCGCTTCCAAAGTTTGTAGACGTGCAGGGGCTTTTCGAATACCTAGCCGAGAAGGCTGAAGAGCTTAAACAAGGAAAGAACAGGTACAGGGTTCTGGCTGGAATGCTTTTCAAGCTGGGAAGCTTCATAGACCGGGAGAAACAGCCGAAAGGCTTGAACCTTCCTAAAATCCTCTTCAACATTTTCCTTAAACACGATTACAGGGCTTTGGGAGTGTTCCACCATAAAACGCTGTTCATAGGCATGATGCACTTCCAAGACCTTTACAACTGGGATATTGAACGGGTTAAACGCTGCGGAATCCACTACGCGGTTCCAGACGGACGTGTCATACCCTTCTGCACCTTCAACGTTATACCCCAATGGTATAGAGACAAAATCCACCGTGAATACGGCATACCCATCGAAGAGTGGGAGCGCAGAACAGGGAGAAAGCTGAAAGACGACTACTACAAGAGGCCTAAGATAGGCCATCCTGAAGCGAAGGCTCCACCTGAAAGCTGACGCCTGAAGAATTTAAAGGCAAGCTGAGAAGTAAATCAGTTCCTTACCTGCCTATATTTTTCCAAGGATTTTTTAAGGGCGTCTACGGCTAAGCGTGCACAGTGGAATTTGGGTTTAGGCAGGCTTCCCAGGGCGTTCACCACGTCTTCCTCGGTTATTTTTTCAGCTTCCTCCAAGGTTTTACCTTTAACCATCTCGGTTACGGCTGAGCCTGAGGCGAAGGCTCCAGCGCAGCCTATAGCCTGAAACTTTGCATCTTTGATTACGCCGTTTTCAACCTTCAAGAATATTTGCATGGAGTCTCCGCATAGGCCTGTGAAGGATTCAGGGGATACTTCTTCAATCACTCCTACGTTCACTTTTTTCAGGTAGTAGTCTATAGCCTTCTCGGAGTATCCAGCTATTTTCAGCATTCTCACCAGGCTTTCGTTCTCCGCCAAGTCTGCAGTCCTCCACCTGTTTAGTTAAGGCAAAAATTTTATCGCTTAAAAGGCTTCTTAACATCGCAGGATGGCTTCGGCTTCCCGTTTGGAAGCGAAATTTAAGTGGAGAAATCGTTGAAAGTATATGGTTGAAGGGTTTTACCGTTGAAGGCTGGGGTTTACCTGCGTCTTATGAGGCCTGTTAACTGCGTGATGATGGGGGTAGCCGTCCTCATAGGCGAGTTCATAGCCTTGAAGGGAAGCCTCAACCCGTATGCAAGCCTTCTAGGCTTCCTCACAGCCTTCACGCTGGCAGGAGGCTCCATGGCTGCCAACGACTACTTCGACCGGGAGGTGGACACTGTCAACGAGCCTGACAGGCCTATACCAAGCGGGCAGGTGACGCCGGGAAAGGCCTTAGCCTTCTCAGCCCTCCTAGGAGCGTTAGGCCTGGCCTTCGCCTTTTTAAGCTGGAGGTTTTTCCAAGGGCTCTTCGCCCCTCTGGTTGCCGGGATTTCTTTTGCCCTAGCGTTGGGCTATAATGGCTGGGGTAAACGTTTCGGTCTTCCAGGAAACCTTATGGTCAGCGCCTGCGTGGCGGTGCCCTTCCTTTACGGGGCTTTCATGGTCGGGGTTTTACCCAGCCTTCTGCTGGCCTTCTTCGCGGCGCTAGCCTTCCTTTCGAACACGGGGAGGGAAATCGTTAAGGGCATAGCCGACATGGCAGGAGACAGGCTTAGGAGGATAGAAACCTTAGCCTTAAAGTATGGGCCTAGACCTGCTGCCTGGGCAGCTGCGGCCTTCTATCTGTCAGCTGTGGTTTTAAGCGTTATACCGCCGGTTTTAGGACTGGTTTCAGCCTACTATGTTCCTCCTGTGGCTTTATCCTGCTTAGGCTTCGCCTATACAAGCCTTAAGATTCTGGGCAGGCCTGAGGTGAAAGAGGCGCGCAGGCTTAAACGTTTAAGCCTCCTATGGATGCTTCTCGGCCTTGCGGGTTTCATGGCTGGCGCGGTTGGGGAACCATTAATTTCTTAGGTTTGAAGATGGAATCTTTATAGGTAGCGTGCTGGAGGGTTAAGCGTTCATGCCTGACCTGAGAGACTTCATAGCCGAGTTTAAAGGAGAAACTTACAGGGTTAAGAAGCCGGTTTCACCCAGGTTTGAGGCTGCAGCCGTGATTAGAAGGCTTGAGAAGAGGTTCATCGTCTACTTGGAGAAGGTTAAAGGATTCAGCATGCCTGTAGTCGCTGGGGTGTGTGCAACACGCCGCAGGCTTTTTGAAGCCCTGAAAATCAGAGGGGGAACCTGGGAATTCTACAGCAGGCTTACGGAGGCTTTAACGAATCCTTCCAAGTGCAAGGTTGCAGGGGAAGGCCTGGTGAAGGAGGTTTCAGAGAAGCCTGACCTTTCAAGGCTTCCAGTCTTAACCTTTTACGGGAGGGATGGAGGGCCCTACCTGACGGCGAGCATTATAGCTGCTAGAAGCCTGAACGGTGAAGTTGAAAACGTCTCCATTCACAGGCTTATGGTGCTTGACAGGCGGAGGCTCGCTGTCAGGCTTGTTCCAAGGCATCTTTACAGGCTTTGGAGGGAAGCCAGGGAGAAAGGTAAGCCTTTAGACGTTGCCATATCCGTTGGAGTTCACCCAGCCGTCCTGCTGGCTGCCTCCTCTCCCGCCCCTTTCGGAACAAGCGAGTACGACGTGGCTAACAGGCTTATGGGTGGAAAGCTGAAGCTGGTGGAATGTGAAGCCGTTGAAGCCTACGCTCCGGCTGAAGCTGAAATAGTCTTGGAAGGCAGGATTCTCCCTGATGTGGAGGTGGATGAAGGACCCTTCACCGATGCTACGGGAACCTACGACCTGGTTAGAAGGCAGCCTGTAATAGAGGTTTTAAGGGTTACCCACAGAAGGAATCCGGTTTACCAGACTATTCTTCCGGCAGGGCTTGAACACCGGCTTCTCATGGGGATAGGCTATGAAGCGAAGATTTGGAGTTCCGTTCGGGGGGTTGTGCCTGAGGTTGGAGGTGTAAACCTTACTTTTGGAGGGTGCGGCTGGCTTCATGCCGTGGTGTCCATAGGGAAGCAGAGGGAGGGAGACGGTAAAAACGCTGTCATGGCAGCCTTCGCAGGCCATCCAAGCCTGAAACACGTGGTAGTCGTAGACCTCGACATAGACGTCTACAACCTTGAAGAGGTGGAGTGGGCCTTAGCGACAAGGTTTCAGGGGGACAGAGACCTCGTAGTCTTAAGGGAGGCTAGAGGCTCAAGCCTTGACCCTTCGGTAAGCCCTAGAACAGGCTTAACCACCAAGCTTGGGTTTGACGCTACAAGACCGCTGAACCTTCCTGAGGAAAGCTTCAGGAAGGCTGAGATACCGGAAGCCGAGAAGGCCTGTAGGAAGATTCTGGGCTGAGAGGGTGAAGGCTTGTATCTGACCGGGGAGGAGGAAGCTGTCCTCGACGGTGAGAGAGGCGAAGCCCCGGCTAAGCTTATGAAGCTCCTGGTCGCCCTAGGCGAAATCTACGGGGCGGACAGGATGCTTAAGGTTTCAAGCGTCCATGTTTCAGGCGTTTCCTACAAGAACATAGGCACGCCAGGGTTAGAACTTCTCGAGGACCTAGCATCTCAAGAAGGCAGAATCGAGCCGGAGGTTAAGGCGACTTTAAACCCGGCTGGAATGGACTTGGAGAAATGGAGGCTTATGGGGATACCTGAAAGCTTCGCTGGGAAGCAGCTTCAAGTGTACGAGGCCTTCAAGCGGATGGGCGTTAGCGAAGGGCTGACATGCACGCCCTATGAGGCGGATAATAAGCCTGGCCTATGTGAAAGCGTGGCTTGGGCTGAATCCTCAGCCGTAGCCTATGTCAACTCGGTTTTAGGCGCCAGAACCAACCGGGAAAGCGGGATAACCGCCCTCGCGTCAGCCATCACCGGCAGAACGCCGAACTACGGCTTCCACCTTGAAGAGAACAGGAAGCCCACGCTGCTGGTTGACGTTGAAGCCAGGCTGGAGGACGCCTTAGACTTCGGAGGCTTAGGCTACCTTGTAGGGTTGAACCATGGTAACGCCGTCCCATACTTCCGCGGGGTTAAAGCCGGAGGCCTAGAAGAGTTTAAGGCTTTAGGCTCAGCAATGGCTTCATCCGGGGCGGTAGCCCTATACCACGTGGAAAAAATAACTCCGGAAGCTGCAAAATATAAAAAAGAAGCTGAAAACGTTGAGAAGACTAAGGTTTCAGGTGAAATGCTTAGGAGGGTTTTCGAGAGGTTTCCCCTGAACCGTGAACGCTTTGACTGTGTTTTCCTCGGATGTCCCCACTGCAGCCTCGAAAAGCTTAAGAGGGTTGCGGAGATGGTTGAGGGGAAACGGGTTAAGGGGAGGTTTTGGCTTTGCACCTCCCGCAGAATCTACTCTGAGGCTTTAAAGCTTGGAATCGTGGAAGCCCTTAAGGGAGCCGGCGTCCTGATTTTAAGGGACACCTGCATGGTTGTCGCCCCCCTCAAAGATATAGGGTTTGAAACCGTTTTAGCCGACTCCTTTAAGGCGGCACACTACCTCTCCGGAAGCCTGGAGGCCTCGCTGGCCAGCACCAAACGCTGCGTTGAAATCGCGATTGAAGGGAGGGTTAAGCCGTGATAAAGCTTAAGGGCCGTGTAATCGTGGCTGGAAGGGTTGAAGGGGAAGCCCTGGTTTCAGCCCAGCCCCTATCTTTCTATGGAGGCGTCAACCCTGAGACAGGCGTCATCGTTGAGAAGGGCCACATGCTTCAGGGAGCTAAGGTTTCAGGTAAGATTCTTGTTTTCCCCTACGGGAAAGGCAGCACCGTAGGCTCCTACGTGCTTTACGCCATGGCCAAGTATGGCACGGCTCCCAAAGCCATTTTGAACAGGGAGGCTGAACCCATAGTGGTTGTAGGCTGCATTCTAGCCAAGATCCCGCTTGCAGACAAGTTCAACCTAGACCCCGTTGAAAACTTGAAAACAGGGGACATGGTTCGCCTGTGGGAGGATGGAAGGGTTGAAGGCTGGAAGCCTTGAACCTCCTCTGGTGCTGAAGCTTGGAGGCTCCGTGGTAACCTTTAAAGGCAAAATTGAAACGGCAAACATCCAAGCCATCCGCAGGCTTTCAAGGGAGATAGCTGAAGCCGGAT
>Ga0180300_10000928_pt1 | contig 13308 bp, 13 predicted proteins | sample GuaBasSediGuay15_FD_121798 | JGI IMG/M metagenome (GOLD analysis project Ga0180300, IMG submission 121798) | Subseafloor sediment microbial communities from Guaymas Basin, Gulf of California, Mexico - Guay15, Core 4569-2, 21-24 cm | ecosystem: Environmental > Aquatic > Marine > Hydrothermal... | reverse complement strand
CGCAAGTCTTTGACGCAGGAGGTCTTCTTCCTTCATAGTTTCATCTTGCTGGAATCCAATTTCACGACTTTCTCGTGGAGAATTAGTCTTTTTTTCATGATGGCAGAGGTTCTCAGTTTGTCAGCTCTTTCCATGATGGAAACGGCGGTCTTGGGAGTGTCGTCCTCTTCCTCGCAGACCCCAAGCGCAAGTAGATCACAACTCGTCGATTTTGGCACTCCTGTCATATAGGTGAGATTGCAGTAGAGTGAATCTTCGATCTTCACCGGCTCGTACACGGGTGGAAAAGAAAGGGCTGCAGCCAGCACATCAAAAGCGTTCTCTTCGTTAGTCGTCAACTCTTTTTCCTCACCTGCGAGGATGTCGAAGACCAACACGTTTATCCCCTCCACGGGTACTCCTTTGAGTACTTCCTTCACGTGCTCTCTCAGTTTGGAAGCAGATTTTGTGGCAACACGTTTCATCAAGGTGGCTAAAATGCTTTTCACCACACCCTCGAGGGTGAAGGTCTCTCTCATGGAAAAATATTCGTGGAGTTTTTCCTTTTCCTTTATCACGTGTCTTCTGGCCCGGGCGAGACTTCCATGGGCTTTTACCATGGCCAGAATGAGGGCCCCAAACCCGGCACCAATCAACCGATGTTCTTCAAAATCTTCGAGGCCGTTCAAGAAATCCAACGTTTTCAGTGCGTGTTCCACATCGACAACGAGACAGATCCTCACGGTTCCACAACCCTCCGCGAACTCCTTCCTCTCCTTCGCTTTTTCATAGCCTTTTCCAGGCGGTAACGAAATTCCTGCTCCTCCATGATTTGGTGTGCCTTCTCCATTATGTTCTCCGCCAGATCGAAGCGATACCATGGAACTTTAATGTCCCTAAAGTCCATTATCAAATCGGCATTCTCTAGCTCCATTTTTGCTAAGATTTCACCTTTCATGTCGTCCAGATAGACGGCGTAGTCGAGAATATCGGTGAATTCTCTTCTGGGGCTGAAGTAACCTACGTGGGACGCGATCACCAACTCCGCTCCCATTTGTCGGGTAACGTCTACCGGTATTACAGAGAGCACTCCCCCATCCACCAACCACCTTCCTCCCAATCTCAAAGGAGGAAAAGCTCCAGGAACAGCAGCGCTGGCAGCCACAGCGTCTACGAGATAACCTTCGCTCAATACTACAATCTCACCATTTAAAGATGCAGCCACAACAGAACAGGGTATCTTGCAGTCCGAAAACCGAGCTCTTCCAAAGATGCGAGAAAGGGAAGAGTAGAGAAAATCGGTCTGATCCAAGGAAACGGCATTGACTAATCTGGCAAGGAAAGTCATCCGTTTCCGAAGTGATATGTTGGCCTGCATAGTGTGGACGAGCTCTCGGATACGCTCTTTGAAGAACTCCAAAAAATGATAAGTCATACGCTTCAGAATGCGAGGATCAGGTTGAAGGGCGTAAGCTGCCGCCACCACAGCTCCCATACTGGACCCTGCTACGCAGAAAATCTCTGTATTTCGAGAGTGAAGTTCTTCCAACAGTGCCACATGAGCAAAACCCCGCGCTCCACCGCTTCCGAGCGCGAGGCCTACTTTGGGTTGTTTCTTCAGTTGATCTTCCCTTCTTTCTCTTCTATCGCCTTCAACAACTTTTCGTTATCTATGGGTACCTTGTTCAATCTCACTCCCACAGCGTTGTAGATGGCGTTGAGTACGGTGACCGCTGGTGTGTCTATTCCAATCTCTGCTATGCTCTTGGCGCCATAAGGTCCTGTGGGCTCATAACTGTCTACTAAATGGCATTCCAACCGAGATATGTAATGATCTCCCCGAGTGGGAATCTTGTAGGTGAAGAGGCTGGCATTGGTAGGTCTGCCTTTGGTATCGAACTTGAGCTCCTCGTTGAAGGTGGCACCTAGCCCTTGCACAGTAGCGCCGTAAAGTTGCCCCAGCGCCAACTCAGGATTCAGAGCCTTTCCAGCGTCTACTACGGAGACAAACTTTTTCAACTCCACTTCACCGGTTTCGGTGTCTACAGCCACTTCAGCAAAGCTGGCCATGAAAGGAGGTGGGCTCACCTCCCCTACGAAAGACGCAGTGGCAGCGATTTGACGCTGGTCGCTACCGTAATAAAGTGTGGTACACAAGTCAGCAAAGGATACGGATTTCCTGCTTTTCGTTGAAACCACTTTCTTTCCTTCGATCTTCAGATTGTCAGCGGGCTCACCAAAAATCTCAGCCGCTGCTTGAAGTATTTGGAGCTTAACTTCTTCGGCAGCCTTCTTCACAGCATTACCGGATACGTAGGTGGTACTGGAAGCATACGCTCCAGTGTCAAAGGGAGTCATATCGGTGTCGGAGGAATAGACAATGATATCTTTCACATCCACACCAAGGGTTTCGGCGGCTATCTGAGCCAGCACAGTATCACTTCCTGTTCCCAGGTCAGTGGCTCCTACCAAAAGGTTAAAGGAACCATCGTCGTTCATCTTTATAGTTGCACTCGCCATATCGATCTTGGCTATACCAGAACCTTGCATCGCTATGGACATGCCCACACCTAACACCTTGGAGCCTTCCCAGCGTTTTTTATTCCACTTTTGTGACCAACCTATGATCTCCATACCTTTTTCTATGCACTCGTGAAGCTTGCAGCTTTCCACTACTTGTTCCACACCCTCTCTTCCCTCACCCATGATCTTGAAGATAGGTGAGGATTCGCCCTCTCGTATAGCGTTCATCCTTCTGATCTCTACTGGGTCCATGCCCAACTTGTAGGCGAGTTGGTCCACCACCGATTCGAGAGCCAAGAGACCTTGGGGAGCACCATAGCCGCGAAATGCTCCAGCACAGGGATGATTGGTGTAAACCACATCACCGGAAAATCTTACCGCCTCCACCTTGTTGTAAAGTGGTAGCGTTTTAGAACCCGCCACCATGAAAGTGGTAAGGGCATGGTCACCATAAGCTCCCGTGTCTGAGAGACCCTCCATGTCGATAGCCCTGATCCTTCCACTTTTGTCAGCTCCCACACGCACGGTAAAACGCATGAGATGTCGAGTGTATGTGTTCACAAACGCTTCTTCTCGCGTGTATACGATCTTTGCGGGGCGTCCAGTCTTGAGGGTGACTGCCGCTACGTAGGCGTCTACAATCATGGCTTGTTTGGCGCCAAATCCGCCGCCAATACGCGGCTTGATCACCCTGATATTACCTATAGAAACGGAGAAAATCCTTGAGAGGATGCGGCGAGTGTGGAAAGGAACCTGCGTGGAAGAGACTACCACCAATCTACCATTGCCATCCAAGTAAGAGAAAGCAGCGTGAGGTTCCATCATCATGTGCTGCGATCTGGGATAGTAGTAAGTACCTTCCACAACTACTTCGCAGTCTTTCAAAATTTCTTCTACATCTCCCACGTTCATTTCGTAGTGAGCCGCTATGTTTCTCAAAGGATTGTAAACACCCTTTATGTCGGGTTCGTCATGGATTACGGGCATGCCTTCGTCCATAGCGTGTTCAAAGTCCAGAACGGGTTCCAAGGGTTCGTACTCTACCTCGATGGTTCTCAAAGCTTCGTCCACGGCTTCTTCGGTTTCTCCCGCGATTATGGCCACGGCATCACCCACGTACCGTACCTTTTTGTCAAGAAGAAAGGTATCGTAAGGAGAGGGTTCAGGATAACCTTGACCTGCACGGGTGAAAGGAATTCTCGGTACATCTTCATGAGTGAGAATTAGCTTAATCCCGGGAATTTTCAGAGCCTTTTCCTTCTCTATATGCTTTATCACAGCGTGAGCGTAAGAACTACGGAGGATCTTAACAACCAACGCATCTGAAGGCGCTATATCGTCAGCGTAAACGGGTTCTCCAAGGATCATGCCCATGGAATCGATCTTCTTCACAGGTTTTCCAACGACAGAAAATTCCATATCTCTCGCCTCCTTCACAACTCCGAAGCGGTTTCCATCAAAGCTATGTCTTGCTGAATGTAGCCCGTACACCGGCAAAGATTCCCTTTAAGAAGTGACTGGAGATCTTCTTGTTTCTCTATCCTGTACCGCGATAACACGTCTGTGGCTGCCATCACAAGACCGGGAGCGCAGAAACCACACTGCACCGCGTTGGCTTCGTGCAGAATTTTTTGCACCGAGGAAGGATTCAGCCAATCACCGACACCCTTTACCGTCGTAACGCTCCGACCGTTGACAGCGAAGGCGAAGAATTTACAAGAGTAAATTGCCCTACCATCAACGAGAACGGTACACGAACCACAGTTCGCCGTATCGCATCCCTTCTTCACTTCACTGTGTCCGTTCTCCCGCAGAAGATCCAAAAGGCTTTGATAAGGCTTCAGAGGGTACTTAACAGGCTTCCCGTTGAGTTCAAATTCCACGTAGCCTTCGTACCTTGCTGGTTTAGCCTTGAATGGAGCCTCCGTGTACTTAAGCTCCGGTATTTTGGAGCTTTCTCCACCATTTACAAGCGACGACAACGAACGCTTCAAATGCGCACTCACAAGTCTTTGCCTGTACCAGGCGGATGCCGCGTCATTGGAACCGAAAGTAATGCTCTTAACAGCGGTCCCCACCAAACTGTCGACAACCTCTGCCAACATCTTTCCGTTGAAATGTGACAAGTCCACAAGTTGTGCCGGACCAGGTCTCGCTCCCACGGCTATCCTAGCGTCATAGATCTTCCCGTCTTCAAACTTGGCTACAAAAGCGGCATTGACTGTTGCAATATCGAAAGAAGTGCGCTGGATCTTTACGAAGGTTCCTACCAGCGAAGGATCCAAAGGAAGAAGAACATGAGTTATGATGGGTTTGAGTCTCATCGATCTGAACGTGGGGAGATCGATAACGGAGTACTCACCGTTGTAGATACGAAGTTTCGCGCCCAATGCTAAAAGCGCTGGAATGATATCGCTCCATCCGTACCACTGCCCCACGCTTCCAGCGAGGGTAGCCATGTTGCGGATCTGGTATGATCCTGTGCACCAAAGTACTTCCCGCAGCAATCCTCCTGCAACCCGCTTCGATATCTCTGTTTCCAACAGTTGATTCAACGTCACCGTTGCTCCCACCGCGAGATATTCATCCTCTGCATCCACGGAATGCAGAGAACAACCTCTCAAGTCAACGATCTTCTCAGTGGAAGAATCTTCTCTAAGGCCCACAGCTAAGCCTCCACTTATCAACAAGGCCTTACCAACTGAATATTCCTGCCAGGCTTCTTCTACGGTAGCCGGTATCACATACTCTTTCAGTTTTCTCAACAAGAGAAGCACCTCCTAGGAGAAAATATGTTATATCTTGAAGAGCGTTACTCCCGGAATCAGGACATGAGAACCATTCTTACTCGAGGTAACACCCCTTTGGGTAGCCTGTTCCATCTCCAATGCAGTGATGAGAGGTCTAATTCATGATAGTTGGCTCCTCAGAGTTTTTGAAGGATAGATTTGGATATATCGTTCTGCTTGGAGATGAGTTCCCTCAAATCGACGTCCACGAACTCCCCGTTTTCGATCTTGACCACGCCATTTATCATGACAAAATCGGCACTTTTGGCATCACACATGACAATGGCTGCAAGGGGATCGTCGAGACAGCCCGCCATTTCCAAGGTATCGAGCTTGAAGGCAACTACATCGGCCGCATATCCCTCTTCTATCTTTCCGATGTAATCATCCATTCTCAGCACCTTTGCGCCTCCGAGTGTAGCCATTTCGAGGGCTTCTCTTGGTGTCATAGCATCGGCTCCATATTTCACTCTTTGCAAGAGCATAGCAGTACGTATTTCGGCAAGCATGTTGTTGGTATCGTTGCTGGCACTGCCGTCCACCGCCAAACCTATTCTGATCCTCTTTTTCATTTCATACACAGGGGCGATACCCGAGCCCAACCTCATGTTCGAGACAGGACAGTGCGCCATGCCCACATCGTTTTTTGCAAGCTTTCGGATGTCCTCCTCATTCAACCACACCAGATGGGCAAACCAAACACTTGGATTGAGCCAGCCGAGCTCTTCCATGTAATCCACTGGGCTCTTCCCAAATTTTTCGAGACAAAACTTTTCCTCATCTCGCGTTTCAGCCAAATGGGTATGCAACAAGACATCGTACTGATTCGCCAGTTCCAAGGTATCTCTCATTAACTGAGGTGTCACCGAAAACGGCGAACATGGGGCCAAAGCGATGCGCAACATAGAATATTTCTTTGGGTCGTGATAACGCTTCACCACCCGCTCGCTTTCTCTAAGGATCCTTTCGTCTGGTTCAACAACCTCATCTGGAGGCAATCCTCCATTCTTCTTGCTGAGTGACATGCTTCCCCTGGTGGGATGGAACCGCACCCCGGTTTCCACAGCCGCTTCTATCTCAACGTCGAAAAGCTCATCTTTGCCGTGGGGAAAGAGGTAAAACATGTCCGTGGTGGTCGTGACACCGGTCTTCATCATTTCGTATATGGCCACCTTTGTGGAAGATGCCACCGCCGCTTCATCGATATGTTTCCACCTGTTGTAGAGGTGTACCAGCCAGTCGAAAAGTTTCACACTTTGCACCTCTTTAACGTTACGAAAGAGAGTCTGGTAAAAATGGTGATGAGTGTTAACAAAGCCTGGCAGTGCAACTCTTCCTGAAAGGTCGATGACTTCATCAGCTTCGAAATCTTCCAATTCTTGTGTTCTTCCAACGTGTGTGATCACGTTGTCTTCGATGAGGATGGCACCGTCGCGGATTTCTCCAGCTGACCCAAAGGTGGCAAGAAGATCGATGTTTTTGAGAAGCTTTCTCAAAAGACCTCCCTCCCTATTTTATGATAGAAGTATTATATCGTCAGTTGCTCACGACTGAAGTCGTGGGCTTGGAGCTCGTAGCCGCTTTAGTGTCTACTGACGAAAACCCTTCCGCCAGCGCCCCCAAATAGACCTGACGGATATTATCTGCGGCAATTATATCTGCATGACCCGACAAAACCACAGGAGCTACAATGGAAAAGGTGCCCGTGTCTGTTGTTCCGGTTAGTACTGCCGCATCGCGGACAATGCTGGCTGGTATAGCGTGGTTGAGATCGGCCATCCAGCGGTGCTCCTTCCCCGAAAGCCGTTTTAAAAGGCGTTTTGCCCCCTTCGTGCCTTTGGTTTGGAGCGCCTCCCGCAGTTTGGCATATCTTCTCCGAACGTGTATGGCCTGTCTTCCTGAAAATTCCAGACCGTTAGAAGTAACGGCAAGATTGTAGATACCGCGGTCAACGCCTACGACGTTGCCGTCTTTTGACGGAACCGGAACTTCACGGCTTAACGCAATACTGATGTAGAACTCCTTCTTACGCTTGTTGAAGTACAAGATGGCTGAAGTAGGTTTGTGGCCGGCAAGCAAGTTACGCTGGAAATCGCCAATGGCAAGCGGGAGGTTGAGCCTACCTGCTGCCGTTGAGATGGAAACTTCCCAACGCTTCTCGTTGAAGGAGAAGGTACGCTGGTCGAGGTTCATGCTGGTGGGTTTGAACTGCTTGGGCTTCTCCTTGAGGGCTTCGGATACGCGGGCAATAGCACGAATCACAAGGTTAGCCTGCAGACCGTATTTTCCCTTAATCTCCCGATAGCAAAGGTGCTGAAGTCTGACTTTGTTGGTAGTGCGGTTTTCCTGAGAGACACTGAGAATGTCATTGCAAGCCAAAGCGAACCTCTGCAAGGTTTCCAAAAGAACTGCCGCTTGTTCAGTATTAACTTGGAGTTTGCACTTAACCCTTTTGACAAGCTTCATAGCATCGTCCTAATTTATATGCTTTCAAATATAATAACATTGCTCTTGAATATAACGCTATTATGAAAAAGGCGGCAATTCCTCCCACGGTTGAAATCGTGGGCTTCCTTGCCGCATCCCTCGTGAAAGTACTCACGATTATTGAAACACACATGCTTTCGTATCATGACTGAAAAGTCTTCCCAGACCTCAGCGAGAAGGAGTAATTTTGTCCCTCCAGTGCTGTATCCAATACAGATTGGATTGCAAAACCATACTTCCGGGTGTATAATGTGAATGCGTTGGTGTTCCAACGCTCAACATACTGTAAGGAGGTTTTGGAAGTGAGAGGAACTGTTAAGTGGTTCAACCCCAAGAAAGGGTACGGCTTCATCACCAAAGAGGACGGAACGGACGTCTTCGTGCATTACTCCGCCATCAACATGAAGGGCTTCAAGACGCTCGAAGAAGGGCAAAAAGTCGAGTTTGACATTGTTGATGGTCCTAAGGGCCCGCAAGCTTCTAACGTGACAGTCGTTCATTGATACCAATGGGGGAAGCTGCAGAAGGGCCTGGTTTTTACCAGGCCCTTCATTTTTGAAACTCAGTGTACTTTAAGGCTTTTCCGTAAGATTTCGTAACCGGGTAGCGCTCTTCGTTCAACGCGAGTTTTTGAAGACATGCCTCTTCGAGATTGATTTGGAGAACATCAACGAGACTCAAAACGTACAAAACCACGTCGGCAATTTCTTCCTTCACACGTTGTCGTTGCTCTGCGGCTTTCTTAAAGGACTCTTCACAGTCTTCCCACTGAAAGAGCTCCATCAACTCTGCCGCTTCTACGGCGATGGATACCGCAAGATTTTTAGGGTTGTGAAACTTTTGCCATCCCCTGGAATCTCTGAATCTCCGCATTTCTTTGATAACTTTGGTTAGATCGTATCCAGCTTCTTCAGGCACTTTTGACATACTCCCGTGATGATGAGATCGATCTGCTCCACTTTATGTGGGATCTTTCCGTGGTAAAATCCCACGTCAGAAACATCGAGGTCGAGAACCCTTCCGCATACTTTGCACAAAAAGTGAGGATGGAACTCTATCCGGGCATCGTAGTGGTTCTCGTCCGCGACTTTGATTTCCCTTATTAGTCCCTGATCTCTGAGAAATCTCAGCACGTTGAAGACACTTGCTCGTGAGATCTTCACTCCACGGCGCTTAAGCTCGTTATAAATCTCCTTTGCAGTGGGATGATTCTTCACCGATTCCAAATACTCCATCACCGCTATCCGTTGCTCAGTGACATGAGATCGGGTCTTTCTTAGCTTTCCTATGATCTCTTCCCGAGAAGTGTTCACAGATATCATCCTCCCGAAACGACCTTGATGATTTTCACATGTGCATCTGCTGGTGCCACCTCGTCTTCGGTGGTCAGTTTCCCATTGATGACTACCAAATGCGCTTCTGGGTTCAAGCCAAGCTTTTTAAGTATCTCACTGGCGTGTTGTGGACCATTAATCTCTATCTTTCGAGACCCTGTTTGCACGATCAACGATCCTCACCCCCGATAATCTCTTTGACTCTTCTGGCCAGTACAGAGTTTCTTAAAAGTTTTGCGATTTCCTCCTCTGAGGCTTTCATCAGTCCCGTGATTCCACCAAAATGTCTCAACAACATTCGCTTTCTCTTTGGTCCGATTCCTTCGATTCTGTCCAATAATGATACCATATCTTCCTTGGCTTTGATTCTCCGGTGACGCGTGTTGGCAAACCTGTGTGCTTCGTCTCTGATCTGTACGAGGAACCTGAGGACGGGATGATCAGGAGACAGATGAAGACGTTTTTTTAAAGTGACCACCACTTCCTCTTCCTTGGCAATACCCACAAGATCCGCAAACAACCCCAGAGATCGCAGAGATTCCAGAGCAACCCGAATTTGTGGTTCTCCTCCATCTATGAAGATCAGATCGGGAAGGGGATGTTTTCTGTACCGGCGGATCATCACTTCCCTTATGGCGGCGAAGTCATCACCTTTCAAAGCTGAGAGCTTGTAGATTCTGTACTTGTTCTTTTGGGGTTTCCCATCAACAAAACTCACGACGGCACCCACGGTGTCTTGCCCAGCTGTATGAGCGATATCGATTCCCTCGACGATGTGTGGGAGTTTTGTAAGTCCGAGGGTTTTCCGAACAGTTTGCAACGTTTCCACTGTGAGCAGTTTACTTTTGATCTCTTCTCGTAGGTTCAGCTCGCAGAGCTTCAGGAGCTCTCCTTCTTCGTCGTTTTTGGGGGTCCTCACGGGTACCACGGTTGAATTGACTTCTTCTTTCTCCTTGACCAGCACCACTTCTGGTTGAGGGTATCTTCGTCGTTCGTAAAGCTCTTCCAAGATTTCATCGAGGATCACGTCGTTGGTTGCTTCAAAGGCCAGTTTTGATACGAGGATACCCTTTATGACCCTCAACACAAGAACGAATTCTCCAGCGTAACAAATCGCGTCCACATCTTTCTTTTCTTTGAGCATCACACACTTTGGTGGAAAGAGTTTGTCCAATTCTGCGATGACATCCCTTGTCTTTGCAGCACTTTCGAATGCAAGAGCACGAGATTGGTTCTCCATCATCTTGATGAGCTCTGTACGAATCTGTTCCACTTCTCCCTTGAGAAAGCTTACAAGATTCTGAACCTGCTCGGCGTAGGATTTTTGATCTACCAGTCGTGCACATGGAGCTGAACACCTTTTCAAGTGATATTCAAAGCAAGGCCTTGTCACCTTCTTCATAGATCTGCTGCATTGCCTAACTTTGAAGATCTTGCCGACGAGTTCCAAGAGGTCTTTCACGAATCCAATATCTGTGTAAGGTCCAAAGTATTGTCCAGGTATGGTGTGCTCTCGAGTTATCAGAACACGTGGATACATCTCCTCTGTCACCACGATGAAAGGATAGAATCTCGAGTCTTTAAGAGAAACGTTGTATCTTGGCTTGTGCTGGAAGATCATGTTGGCTTCGAGTATCAACGCTTCATCTTCGGAATTCACCACGATGTAGTCGAGATCGTCGGCCTGTTCTACAATTTTGTAAGCCTTCTCACTTGCTTTGCCAACATTCCAAACTCGGACGTAATAGCTTAACCGCTTCCTGAGAGATCTCGCCTTGCCTATGTAGAGGATCTCGTTGCCAGATTTGAAGATGTAAACACCTGCGCTCTCGGGCGCAGACTCCATTTTTTGAATAACCCTATCTACTCTCATAAACCCTCTGGGGGTTGATCAAAGCTTCTCTGATAGCCAACCCCACATTTTTTGGCAATGTTACCTTTATCCTCAGTGGACCTCTTCTAACGCTTAGCCAGCCCAAACCAAAGATGGCCAGTTCTTCACCTTCCTCAAGTGTGATTTCTTCCGATCGCCACTTGAAACTTTCTGGTTTCAACTTCCCGCACGGAGGTTTCAAAAAAGCTCCGAACCAGTTGGAGTACCTGCCATTGGCATTTGCTACAGAAGTTTCATGAAGAGTTACTCCGGGAGCCGTGAAGATCTGAAAAATGGGCCGAGGATGCTCTCCAAGTACGTCTATCCTGCACATCCCTCCAAGGAAAACAACACGTTCAACCGGAATCTTGAAAGTCTTTCGGGTCAGCGAGCGTGACATATCCAACTTCATCACACACGAAGGGTCGAGCAAGTCGATGAGCCTGTTGTGAGTCGGAATGCCGGGTGTGTCTACCAACTTCAAGTTTTTCGAGACCTGCACGTGGAGAACTCCCCGTGTGGTACCGGGGTAGCTGCTGACGCTCAGTCGCGCATTGCCTAAGCTTGACAACAAACTCGATTTACCAACATTCGTACAGCCGATTACAAGGACTTCACCCCTCAAAAGGGGATGGTGGATTAATCTCTTCATCCCCGTTTTTCTTTCAGCGCTCACAAGGACATATTCGTGTTTTAAATGACGTGAGAACCAACCTTCGAGCTCTTGACGTGTCACTGCTTTTGGAAAGGCATCCATTTTGTTGACGGCCACCAAAACTCCTTTACCATCTAAAAACTTCGATATCTTTTCAATGTAAGTGGCTTCGAAATCTATGGCGTCAACCACCCAAAGCACTTTTTCGTAACGCTTCAGCACCTTTCTGACTCTCGAAATGGCGTCTCTGAGGGGACCAACATTGAGATCTTCGCCATAATGGCGAAGTCTAAAACAACGCTGACAGACGATCGCTTTCTTTCTACGCTTTGCGAGAACATCAGAAGGGATGTAACCGGGCTTCGAAGGGTCATCCGTTTGTAACCTGGCACCGCATCCGTTACACTTTCTCATCTTCCCTCCCCCGAACCGTAGGCTTTCCTCTTTGGAATAGTTCTATGGTCTTTTCCAAACTTCGTAGGAAGCGTGTTACGAAGAACTCATGGCTCCGGTCGATGGGTTCTACCTTGATGGTGTAAGCCTTCAGAAGCGATCCCATGAAGATATCGGTAAAGAGTTGATCGCCTATCACGACCGTCTCGTGTGGGTTTTTGCCGAGGCGCTTCAACAAACGTTCTACGCGTCTCTTCAAAGGTTTTCGTGCGTTCCCCAGCACGACTATTCTATCTCCGAAGTATTTCTTGAAGCTTTCCAACCTCTCTTTTCTTCCGTTGGATGCCACGATAACCGTGGCACCTTTCGAAACGAGCGACTCCAAAAGCTTCACCGCTTCCGCCGATGGAGGTGTTCTCCACCAACTCAAAGTGTTGTCGTAATCGAAGATGAACGTATCGAACCCCGCTTGGATGAGTCTGTCAAAATCTATCTGGTGAACGCTCTCGAAAGTCTCATTAGGAGTGTTGAGGTCGGCGATGTGAAAAAACCAACCAACCGTGTAGTAGAAAGCGTAAAATAAGACTTTGCTCAAGAAAGCGAGTAGTTTGTGAAAATAATTGGTGACACCAATCAGATACGGATTCACGAGAATGGTGTACAGACCCAAACGATTGCCCGCGATGATATCTGTGAAGAAGAGATCACCAACCATGGCAGTTTTCTCTGGTTCTGAACCGATTTTCTGCAGGACTCGTCTCAGTCGTTTGACACCCGGTTTGAAAAGTGAATGAAATACTGGAACAGGTTCGCCAGCTTTCAAATCCACCTTTTCCATGCGCTTTTTACCGGCGTTGGTCACCACTGCCACCTTGAAACCATCTTTTATCCATCCATAAATAACCTCCCTCATCGAATCATCCAAAAGCTCGCGTTTCCAGGGAACAATGGTGTTGTCAAAATCGAGAAGAATCGTGTCTATCCCGAGTCTCGACAACCTTTCTGTGTTGAGCTCTTTCACCGATCTCAACTGTTCTTTAGGAAGGGGTAACCTCAAAGTGTTCAAGATACGAGCTTTCAGTTCTACCACCTCACGGTGCTCAAAGAGGAAAGGAGAAGGGCTTGACCCCCCTTATTCTCGCTCCCACGTATCCACAGATGGGTTCGAGAATCTCGAGAACGTTTTGAAGGAGATCCGCTGGCACCACCAATCTCACGGCATTTTCCAAATCGGCGTGGCGAACGTTCGCCATGTGATCCCACGCCTCTAAAAGG
>Ga0180300_10000927_pt1 | contig 13308 bp, 11 predicted proteins | sample GuaBasSediGuay15_FD_121798 | JGI IMG/M metagenome (GOLD analysis project Ga0180300, IMG submission 121798) | Subseafloor sediment microbial communities from Guaymas Basin, Gulf of California, Mexico - Guay15, Core 4569-2, 21-24 cm | ecosystem: Environmental > Aquatic > Marine > Hydrothermal... | reverse complement strand
TTATTATTTTTTAAATAAATTAGGATTAAATGATACAGAAATTCAGATTAACAGTATAGGGTGCAAGGACTGTAGAGGAGAGTATATAAAACAGTTAAAATTTTACTTGAAAGACAGGATAGATTCTCTTTGTGAGGTCTGCAAAAGACGTTTTGAGTCTAATCCCCTGCGCATTCTGGACTGTAAAAATGTTGTTTGTAAAAATGTTTTAGAGAAAGCCCCTCAGATAGAAGACTTTCTTTGTTCCTCCTGCAAGGAGCATTTTGATAGTGTAAAAAAAGAACTTGACAGGCTCAAAGTTTTCTATGTGTTAAATCCTTACCTGGTGAGAGGTCTTGACTATTATACCCGTACTATCTTTGAGATTAAATCTTCCCATCTTGGTTCTCAGGATACAATATGTGCGGGGGGAAGATACGATGATTTAGTTTCGGAGCTGGGAGGACCTCCTACCCCGGCTATGGGCTTTGCAATTGGACTGGAACGTCTCCTTCTCAGCCTGGAGAAAGCCGGAGTGAAACCATCAATTGCCTGTTTGCCCTGTATTTTTGTAATAGGTATTGGCCAGGCCTGTATTCAGGAAGGTATGCGACTTGCCAGTTTGATTCGCTCTCAGGGTATTCCGGCAATAGTGAATTTTGCAAATAAGAGCCTTTCTGCTCAGCTAAGACAGGCTGACAAGGAAGGTTTTCCCTGGGTATTGATAGTGGGAGAAAAAGAAGTTGAGGAGAAAAGGTACATCCTTAGAAATATGAAATCGGGCAGGCAGGTGTATGTAAATGAAAAGGATTTTAAAATTCTTGATAAGATTTTAAAAGGTGAAAGTTAATTATGAGGATGAAAAGAGACCACTTTTGCGGAACTTTAAGCAAAAAGAATGCAGGAAAGGAGGTTGTTGTTGCAGGTTGGGTTAAAACAAGGAGGGATCACGGAGGTCTTATATTTGTTGATTTAATCGACAAATCCGGTGTGGTGCAACTTGTTTTTGATCCTGCAACCAGTAAAGAAACTCATTCTGTAGCTCGTTCTTTAAGAGAAGGGTGGGTGATTGCCGCGGGAGGAAAAGTTTTCCTTCGTCCTTCTGAATCGGTAAATCCCAAGATTTCTACCGGGGAGGTTGAGATAAGGGTGGAAAAAATTGAGGTATTAAACACCTCCCTACCACTGCCTTTTAGTCCAGAGGATAAGATAGATGTTGCTGAAGAGGTAAGGCTGAGATACAGATATATTGATCTTAGACGTCCTGTGATGCAGAAAAATATCCGACTAAGGTATGAGGTAACAAAGACAGTTCGAGAATTTCTGGACAAAAAAGGATTTATAGAAGTTGAAACTCCTTTTCTGACAAAGAGCACCCCGGAAGGGGCTCGAGATTATCTTGTTCCCTCTCGTCTGAATCCGGGTGAGTTTTACGCTCTTCCTCAGTCACCACAACTTTTCAAACAGATACTTATGGTAGCTGGATTTGAACGATATTTTCAGATTGTTAAGTGTTTCAGGGATGAGGATCTGCGAGCTGATCGCCAGCCAGAACACACCCAGATTGACATTGAGCTTTCTTTTATTGATGAGGAGGACATATTTGAGCTAATAGAGGGAATGTTGAAGTATGTCTTTGAGCGTGCAGGAGGAGTCTCTATTTCCACTCCCTTTCCCCGTTTGAGCTACACAGAGGCAATTGAACGGTATGGATCTGATAAACCGGATACACGTTTTGGTATGGAACTTAAGGATTTTTCTTTCCTGGGAGAAGAGGGAAAGTTCAAAACTTTTCAGGAAATTGTTAAAAATGGAGGGTGTATAAAAGGTATCCATCTTGCAGAAGGGTCCTGTCTTTCCCGCAAGGAACTGGACGAGTTAAGAGTGTGGACTACTAATTATGGCGTGAGAGATCTTGCCTGGGTTATTTTCAAGGAAAAAATAAAATCCCCCTTGGCTAAATTTTATGCTCCATCTACTATGGATAAACTGATAAAAGTAGCAGGAGCTAAGAAGGGAGATGCTTTATTTTTGATTGCCGATGAAAAGGAGAGAGTCTGTAAAGCTCTGGGGCAGCTGCGTATTTATCTTGCAAGAAAATTTAACCTTATTCCTCGGAACAGCTATAGGCTTTTATGGATAGTAGATTTTCCTCTTTTTGAGAAGGATGAGACAGGCAAACTTTCTCCTGTTCATCATCCTTTTACCAGCCCCCGGGAGGAAGATCTTCCCTTTCTTGAAACTGACCCGGAAAAAGTAAGATCAAGAGCCTATGATATCGTTCTCAATGGAGAGGAAATTGGAGGAGGAAGTATAAGGGTACACAAAAAAGACCTGCAGGAGAAAATATTCGGGCTTCTGGGAATAAATAAAACAGAGGCTCGGGAAAAATTTGGCTTCCTGCTTGATGCTCTTTCCCTGGGAGCTCCCCCTCATGGTGGAATAGCCATGGGCCTTGATCGTCTGGTGATGATACTGGCAGGAGAAAAATCTATTAGAGAGGTGATTCCCTTTCCCAAAACTCAAAAAGCTGTGTGCCTTTTAACTCAAGCTCCTGCCCCGGTTAAGGAAGAGCAACTGAAGGAACTTCACATTAAACTTAGATGAGCAAAGCTTCCTTTTTCATTTTCCGGAAAAGTCCTCCCTTTGACATTTACCTTATTTATCTATAAATTAAAAATGAAGTCATTATGAGAAATTATATAGCTGTTGTTTTTAATCTACCTACGGGAAAGTTTTTCTGGTATAAGCTTCCTTCTAAGTTTAAAGGTAAGCTAAAAAGAGGACAGAGAGTGGTGGTCCCTTTCAGGAAAGAAAAAAAGCTGGGTTTTGTGGTGGAAGAGTCTTCCCGAAGACCTGAAGGAAAGCTGAAGGAAGTAATAGATGTTTTTGATAAGACCTCACCTTTTAGTGACTCGCTTTTTGAGCTTGGTGTCTGGATGAGCGAGTATTACAGTTGCTCTCTGGGACAGGTACTTCATTCGATTTTCCCTTTTTCTTTTGCCTACGGGGAAGAGGTAGCATCTGATTCAGACTATCTGAAGGAGAAATCTACAGGAGAGGCAGGAGTTTATCTTGTAAGACCAGGAAATAAAAAATTTGAGTTTCTCCTTCATAGGATAAAGGAAAATCAGGAACTTCAAAGGCAGGTGTTGATCTTAGTTCCGGAGATAAGCATAATTCCTGGATTTCAGGAAAAGATGGAAAAATCGGGAGCTAAAATCCTCATCTTCCATAGCAGGCTCTCTCCTAAGGAAAGATACTCTCGCTGGCTGGCAATGAAAAGGGGAGAGTTTGATGTAGCTCTGGGGACAAGATCTCTGGTATTTGCACCTTTTCCTCGCATTGGTTTAATTGCAGTTGACGAGGAAGAAAGCACAGATTATAAACAAAAGGAAACACCCAAGTATAACCTTTGCCAGATAGCTACAAAAAGAGGTGAGCTGGAGAATTTCCCTGTTTATCTTTTAAGTAATTCCCCTTCTTTAGAGTCCTGGTATAAAGTAAAAAAAGGAACTTACAGGATGATTGATTTTTCTGGCAAACAGAGGCTGGTCTCTTTTTGTATTGTTGATCTTAAAAAAGAAAAAAAGGAAAACAGGATTTTTTCAAACCTGCTTCAGCAAAAAATAAAAGAAGCTCTTGAAAAAAAGCGCCCCGTTGTGCTTTTTGTGCCACGCCGGGGCTATGCCAGTTTTCTTCTATGCAGTGATTGTGGAGAGATTATAAGATGTCCGAACTGTAATATAGGACTGAGTTTTCATCTCAAAGAAGGGATGCTCTGTCATTGGTGTGGGTTTCAAGAAAGGCCACCCCGGGTTTGTCCTTTCTGTGATGGAAGAGGTCTTAAAAAAGTGGGTTGGGGAACTCAGCGGGTTGAACTTGAGGCAAAAAGAAACTTTCCTGAGGCCAGAATACAAAGGTTCGATCTTGACATTTTTAAATCCTCCGCTCACCTCATTCCCTCGAGAATAGAAAACAGAGAGGTTGATATTCTGGTAGGAACTCAGCTTTTGATAAAGGAGGAGATACTCTCGCTGGTTGATGTGGTTGGAATTATACTGGTGGATGTTCTTTTAAACCTGCCGGATTTCAGGGCAACTGAACATACCTTTCATCTTTTGCATAAGATTCGCAGGAGCTTAAATAAAAAAGGGTCTTTGATAGTTCAAACCTACAACCCGACTCACTATGTCTTGCGCGCAAAGACTGATGAGGATTTTTATTCAGAAGAGCTTAAGATTAGAAAAACTCTCGGCTATCCTCCTTTTCAGAGATGGATACGCCTGCTTTTTGAGGGGAGGACAAAAAATAAAGTTAAAGATAAAAGTAACCAGGTGGCAAGGGAGCTTGAAAAAGAAGATGTGAATTTTTTAGGCCCTTCTCCCTGTCCTTTTTTTAAGATAAAAGGGAAATACAGATATCATATTATACTGCGAGATGATAATACAGGGTCTTTGCAGGATGTTGTTAAGAAAATAAACTCCCAGATGATGAGAGGCACGGTTAAAATGGGAATTGATGTAGACCCTCTGGTTACCATGTAATTAATTTTAATTATGGAGGTTTTAATGCGAGCTGATGAGATAAGGTCTAAATTTCTGGATTTTTTTAAGGGAAAAGGGCATCTTGTGCACTCTTCCTCTCCTCTTGCAGCTGAAGATCCGGAACTTCTTTTTACCATTGCAGGAATGGTGCCATTTAAAGCCTTCTTTTTGGGGAAAAAGAAACCACCCGCCTCTCGTATTACATCCTGTCAGCTGTGTCTTCGCACCAATGATCTGGAAAAAGTTGGACAGACCTGTTACCATCATACCTTTTTTGAAATGCTGGGGAACTTTTCCTTTGGTGATTATTTTAAAAATGAAGCCTGTGAATGGGCTCTGGAATTTGTCAACCGGGAACTCGGTATACCTTTTGATAGACTATGGATCACCATATTCAGGGAAGATGATGAAACAGCTTTGATCTGGAAAAAATTGGGTTTTTCTTCTTCCAGGATAATAAGAAAAGGCGAGGAGGATAATTTCTGGGCAGCAGGAGAGATCGGGCCCTGTGGTCCGGATACGGAGATTTTTTTCGATCGTGGTGAGAAGATGGGTTGTGTCCAGGGATGTGAACCCGGGTGCAACAGGTGCTCAAGATGGGTGGAAATATGGAACCTTGTTTTTATTCAATATAACAGAGATGCATCAGGAAAATTGTTCCCCCTGCCTTCTAAAAATGTCGATACGGGAATGGGGCTTGAAAGGGTGGCTACTGTTCTTCAGGGAGTAAGTGATGACTATCATACTGACCTTTTTTATCCTCTTTATCAATGGCTCAAGGAAATTTCTCCTCTGGAGCAGCATGATGAAAAAGCCCTTAGAGTGATAAGCGACCATCTGCGAGGACTTACTCTTCTAATTGAGGAAGGGATTCTGCCTTCCAACGTGGGCAGAGGATATGTGGTCAGAAGACTCCTTCGCCGGGCAGCTCGTTATGGAAGAAGGCTGGGATTAAAGGAGCCTTTTCTTTACAGGGGGGTGCCGGTAGTGGTCAGAATAATGGGAAAACCATACCCCGGAATTGAAAAAAAACAAAAAGAGATTGCCAAAATAATAAAAATGGAGGAGGAAAGTTTTCAAAACACTTTATCTCGAGGATTATCTATTCTGGAGGAAATGATTAAAGAGCTTAAGGCTGATGGAGATAAAATTTTGCCTGGTGAAAAGGCCTTTAGGATGTACGATACTTATGGATTTCCTCTGGAGCTAACCAGGGAGATACTTCTTGAAGCAGGTTTGAGTTTGGATGAGGAGGGTTTTCAGAGATTTATGGAAAAACAAAGAGAAATGGCAAGAGCAAGCTCTGTTGGGAGAGTGGCTGCAGGGTATGCCTCTTCTTTTATAAAAGAGATAGAAGGAAAGTGCCCTTCCGGAAAGGGAGGAGTTTTTGTTGGCTATGATACACTCTCAACTGATTCTGATCTTCTTGCCATAGTTAAAGATAATAAACTGGTAGACAGGATGGAAGAGGGTGAGGAAGGTGAGATTGTCGTTTCTGAGACGCCTTTTTACCCTGAAGGTGGAGGGCAGGTGGCAGATAAAGGGAAGATTTTCTCTTCCAGCACTGTGGGGGAGGTGGTTGATGTTGCGAGAGAAGGAAATTTAATTTTCCACAGAGTGAAGGTGCAAAAGGGGCAGTTTAAAAAAGGAGATAGTGTAAGATTGGAGGTTGATAAAAAAAGAAGAGTTGCTGTTGCCCGCTCTCATACTGCTACTCATCTTCTACATGCTGCTTTGCGCGCTGTTTTGGGGGAGGAGATTAAACAGAGTGGTTCCTTGGTGGACGAGGAAAAATTAAGGTTTGACTTTACCTGTCCTTTCACTCCCGGGGAAGATAAATTAAGGCAGATCCTCCTTATGGTTAATCAAAAAATAAGAGAGGATATCCCGGTTGAGGTCCGGAAGATGAGTCTTCAGGAAGCGCGCAGGGCAGGAGCTATAGCACTTTTTGAGGAAAAATATGAAGATAAGGTTAGAGTGGTGAAGGTGGGAGACTTTAGCATGGAGGTATGCGGAGGATGTCACCTTTCGCGGACAGGTCAGATGGGGCTGTTTGAGATCATATCTGAGAGCGGGATTGCTTCAGGGGTACGCAGGATTGAGGCGCTCTGTGGAGAGAGGGCACTTTTATGGTTGGTGGAGAAAAGAGATAAATTAAGAAAGCTAACCGAATTTCTTGCAGTGCCGGAGGATAAAATTGCTGACAGGCTCAAGGATAAGGAAAAAGAAGTTGCCAGCTTAAAGTCAAGATTAAAAAAGATGCAGGAGAGTTTGCTGGAGAGCAAAATACAGGAGTTAACCACTCGAGCAACAGATATTGAGGGTATTAAAGTATGTGCAGAAAAGGTTGAAGGTATCTCTCCCTCTCTCGTGCGTAAAGCTGCCGAGGAGTTAAGAGATAGGCTAAAGCAGGCGGTAGTTGCACTTGTCTCCCTGGATGAGGAAAGGGTCTTTATCATTGTTGCCTCTACTCGCAAGGATTTACCAGCTAACCAGTTGATAAAAGAGGTTTGCTCTTTAACCGGAGGAAGTGGAGGGGGAAGATGGGACTTTGCCCAGGGAGGAACATCGCACCCTGAAAAAATTGATGAAGCACTCCAGAAATTTCCGGAAATTATCAAAAAGATGATTAAAGGAGCCGGTTAAATGGGTAAAAGTTTATTCCAGGAGCTCGGGGAAGAAATAGAGAAAATACCTCTGGTAGATACCCATGAGCACTTTATTCTTGAAGAGGAGCGCTTAAGCTTATCTCTTGACATTTTCTATCTTTTTCCTCATTATGCTTCCTCAGATCTTATCTCCTGAGCTTTTTTACTTTTATTTTAAAAACATACGCAAGCAAAATATTGGTATGGGCAAAAAGTTAAAAAAGATATTTTTCGGTACAGGAGTAACAGTTTTAATAGTTTTTGGCATTCTTTACCTTCCTTTTACTCAATATAAACTTACCCAGGTGTTAAACGTAGAGGAAAATGTTCATCCTGCTAAGGCTATTGTAGTTTTAGGAGGGGGATTAAAGTCTGATGGGAGTCTGGGGATAAGTACCCGTGAAAGAGTCAGGTATGGAGTTTTTCTGTTTAAATTAGGTTTCGGGGATTATCTTATTCTGAGCGGAGGAGATGAGGTCAACGGGAAGTTAGAAGCGGACCAGATGTATAAGATGGCTTTAAATGAAGGCATCCCTCCTGAAGCTGTTATAAAAGAGGATAATTCCTTAAATACTCATGAAAATGCTATCTATACCAAAAAAATCCTTTCCCGATATGGAATTGAAGAAAAAGTAATTTTAGTAACCTCTCCTTATCATATAAAAAGGGCGCTTTTTTGTTTTAGAAGGCAAGGAATTAAAGTTTTGCCGGCACCGGTAAAAAATAGTGAAATATATACTTATGGGCTTTATCAGAGTTTGAGAAATATAAGTTTGCTTGTGCATGAATTTTTGGCTCTTGCCTGGTACCGATATACCGGCAGGATTTAATAAATTTATCTTTTTATTTTATGAAAAGAGGTGGATATGTTAGTCAAGAAAAAAGATTTTAAGAGGAAAGAGTTTCGGGGATTTCATTTTTTGCTTGGCGCTGTTGGCGAACGGATGATGGTGACGCTGATGCAGTTTAAAAGAGGTGATAAGGTCATCTCCCATAAACACCCAAACGAGCAGGCAGGATATTGTCTTTCAGGAAGATTTGAGCTGATGATAAATGAGAGGAAGTATTTTGTTGATGAGGGTGATAGTTATTTAATTCCAGCAAACGAGGAACACTCCTACCAGTTTCTTGAAGATTCTAAGATGGTGGAGGTTTTTTCACCGCCTCGCCAGTAATTAAGCTTAAATAATCAAGTCTAAATGGAGCTGGCGGAGGGACTTGAACCCCCAACCTGCTGATTACAAATCAGCTGCTCTGCCGTTGAGCTACGCCAGCATCCTCATATTAATTTAATTATTTTTCAGCAACTGTCCAGGTTTGGCTATCCAGTTTCCCGGGAGAAATAAAAGTAACCTGTCCCCTTTTTGTGATTTTCCATACAGTTTTATCTTTTTTATCTTCCAGGGATATTCCTATTTCTCTCAACCGCTGGCGGATTGTATCAGCCAGGTCCCATCTTTTTTCTTTCCGCAGGATATTCCTTATATCTATTAAAATTTGAAGGAGTTTTTCCGCCTTATCATCCAGTTTCTTTTTTTTCTGAAAAAGGCCCAGTATCTGTCCCATTTTTCTTATTTCATCAGCTATGTAGCAGAGTTTGACCCTGGAGCTTTGATCTAAGGAGCCCTCCAGAATAGCGTTAGCCTCCTTTGTTAGCTCAAATATAGCGGCAAAAGCAGAAGGAGTATTAAAATCATCATCCATAGAGTTAAAAAATTTCTCAGATAGTTTTTTTATTTTCTCAGGTACATTTTGAAGGTTCAGTTTTTTATCTCGGGAGGGAATAATCTCCTCTATCCTGTCTAAAACATTATAGACTCTCTCTAAGGAGGAGGATGCCTCTTCTAAACTACTCTCACTGTACTCTAAAGGACTGCGATAATGAGCAGATAAAAGATAATACCTGATAGTCTCACCTTCGTAATTTTTCAGGGCCTCAGATAAAGTGATAAAATTTCCAGTGGATTTAGCCATTTTTTGGTCATTCATGGTAACAAGGCCGTTGTGGACCCAGAAACGAGCAAATTCTTTTCCGGTTGCTGCCTCTGATTGAGCTATTTCGTTCTCATGATGGGGAAAAATAAGGTCCTTACCCCCTCCATGCAGATCAATGCTCTCTCCCAGATACCTCATAGCCATGGCTGAGCATTCAATATGCCATCCAGGCCTTCCCTTTCCCCAGGGACTATCCCAGAAGGGCTCTCCTTCTTTAGCTTTTTTCCAGAGAGCAAAGTCAAGAGGGTCCTCTTTTTTCTCATCCACATCTACTCTTGCTCCGGCAAGAAGCTGGGTCAGGGACTGACCTGAAAGTCTGCCGTATCTGGGAAATTTTTTTACTCTAAAAAACACATCCCCCTCAGCTTCATAAGCAATACCTTTATCTTCAAGCCTTCTTATAAGATCGATAATCTCTTTTATATGCTCGGTGGCCCGGGGATGGTAGTTAGCTCTTTTCACACCCAGCTTCTCCATCTGGTCAAAATATTCACTAATGAATCTTTCAGCAAGCTCAAATATAGTCACGCCAAGCTCTTTTGCCCTTTTAATCATTTTGTCATCTACATCAGTGAAATTGGTGACATAAATGACCTCATATCCTCTGTATTCAAGATACCTTCGTATCATGTCAAAAATAACCGCTGCCCGGGCATGGCCCAGATGAAGCCTGTCATAAAGAGTTACACCACAGGCATACATTCGTACCTGGTTGTCCCTGAGAGGCAAAAACTTTTCTTTTTTTCTGGTTAAACTGTTATATATTCTTAATCCCATTGGCGTTCGGTTCTTTAATGATAGCAACAGATATACAGGCTATCCCCTTTTTCTCTCCCAGAAAACCCAGTCCTTCAGGACTGGTAGCTTTTATTCCCACCTGTTCCGTCTTTACTTCAAGAGTTCTGGCGATATTATTCTTCATTTGAGAAATATAAGGACTGAGTAGAGGTTCCTGTGCTATAATAGTTGAATCCACGTTTATTACTACAACCCCCTTTTTTTTTAATATTTTATAAATTTTTCTTAAAAGATGTAGACTGCAAATCCCTTTATACTTCGGATCAGTATCCGGGAAGTGATGTCCTAAGTCTCTTTCTCCGCAGGCTCCCAAGATGGCATCCGCTACACTATGAACCAGCACATCAGCATCAGAGTGACCGGCAAGCCCAGATTTGTAAGGTATCTGGATACCTCCCAGAACTAATTTTCTATCCGGGGAAAAAGGATGTATATCATATCCTATACCTGCTCTCATATTTTTTCTTCTTTTAATAAAATTTCGGCAAGCTTGAAGTCAAAAAAGGTGGTAATTTTTATATTGCTTTCCTCCCCGGGAATTATCTTCACTTTTTTGCCCAGTTTCTCCAGAAGCCCGGCATCATCACTTGTCTTCCAGTTCAAGGATCTGGCCATCTGATGGGCTTCTTTTATAAGCTGATATTTAAAGCCCTGAGGGGTTTGAATTAGATAAACTCTGTTTCTGGGCAAGGTCTTTATCACAAGGCCCTGTCCATCTTTTTCTTTGACGGTTTCCTTTACGGGAACTCCTGGTACCACTGCTTCATAAATTTCGGTTTGCCTTATGACCGAGTTGATAAGAGATAAAGAAACCAGAGGACGTACTCCATCATGTATTAAGACCACCTGTGTGTCCTCATCCACACAGATCAAACCCTGGTATACCGAGTCTGTTCTTTCCTCTCCCCCTTCTGTAACCTTTTTTAACTTCCTGTACCTGGACAAAGAAAGCCTTTTTTTTGTCTCTTCCTTCATTCCTTCAGGAACTACCAAAATAATAGCGTCCACCAGAGGACACACCTCAAATCGATGTAAAGTCCAATCCAGAATGGGCTTTCCTGCTATAGGGCAGAACTGCTTGGGCTGGTTATTTCCAAATCTTGTCCCTTTGCCCGCCCCTACTATTACCGCCTCTACTCTCACTTATTTTTACTCCGGAACCTCTTCTTCTCCTTTTCGCTCTCTTCCCTGACTTCAGTAAAGATCATTTTTCCGGTCGTGGTTTGCAAAACAGATGTAACTGTTACCTCCACCTCTTTTCCTATATACTTTTTACCTCCTTCTACTACAACCATTGTTCCATCTTCTAAGTAGGCTATCCCTTGATTGGGATTTTCACCTTCCTTAATGATATTTATCCTTAAGGATTCTCCTGGAAGAAGAACCGGTTTCAGAGCTGTAGCAAGCTCATTGATATTCAAAACCTTTATATCCTGTATTTTGGCTACTTTCTTGAGGTTATAATCGTTGGTCACAATTTTAGCCCCCATGCTTTTTGCCAGACGGAGAAGTTTATTGTCAACTCCGGAAACATTGGGAAAATCGGTATCCACTATCTGTACAGGCACAGACTCTTGATTTTGAAGTCTGTTTACAATATCCAGTCCTCTTTTTCCTCGAGCTCTCTTGGTGGAGGAAGGTGAGTCTGCGATTTGTTGCACCTCAGCCAGAACAAATTGAGGTATAACCAGCACTCCCTCTATAAAATCTGTTTCGCAAATTTCGGCTATTCTGCCATCAATTATTACTGATGTATCAAGAATCTTATACCCCTCTGGCTGAGTCTGCGCTTTTTTACCAGTGATATAAGAGAAAAAGTCAAATATATCTCCCTCTCTTTTTAAGCCAACAGTTAACCCAACAGAGGCACATACAAAGTTTGCAGCAAGCAGGACCCAGGGAGAAAGCGGTTTTAAATTAGTTATAAGCAAAAGAGGATAAGCAATTAGATTTGCTATTATCAATCCCATTGCCAGCCCTATTCCACCACTCACCAGCTTTCTCATAGAAACTTTTGTTAAACCTCTTTCTGCAATAACAACTATGGTAGCTATCCATCCGCCAATAAATGTATAAATCCAGGGATTTTTCCCCAGATTAAAAGCTACTCCATAACAGATAGTAGCTACCAGAATGATAAATAGTATGCGTAGCCTTATTTGTTCAAAACTCATCGATTATTTCCTCCAGTATTTATTTGATATTGGTAAATCAACCTCTTACCAGAGCCCTATCTCTTAACCTCTCCAGTTCCACTTTAATAGTGTTTGCTCTTTTTTCTCCCACTTCGTTAATTTCCGTTAGCTCCAGTGGAGTGGCCTTCATAATATTATAAAGACTGCCAAAGGAGCTGACGACATTATCTATAACTACTTTAGGTAGACGTGGTATCTTGGACAGAACCCTGTAGCCTTTTGGAAAGACAACAAGATCCAGACTTTCCGGTGTTGGTTCGTATCCTAAACTCTCCAGAATAGTTTCTGTCTCAAGAAGTTGATTTAAATCAAGTGAATCCAGTTTTTCCGTTGTGTGTTTAACATCATCTCTGGCATAATCCATAATTACCTTTCCTGTTTCTTCAATACATCCTCCCAGTATTTCCTTAAATTGTATTTCCACCAGTCTTGCCTCTTCTCCTAACTCTATAATATATCGCTCTACCTCCTCCTTTATCCTCTTTATAACTTCCCCTTTTTGAACAACGTTTACCACATGGAAGAGCCTGACTTCGTTTTTAAATTCCATTATATCTAATTCAGCTAAAGCTTCATTAAAAGCCGTGCTGTACTTCTCCATAGTCTGGATTGCTTGAGCAGACCTGCGCAGAAGTTCTGAGATAGGTTTTAATACATACTTGTTCTCCCCCTGATAAAGGGTTATTATATTTCTTGTCTCGGAGATAGCAATTACGGGGCAACCTGTTTGTTTGGCCATTCTATTTGCACTTCTGTGCCTTGTTCCTCTTTCTTCAGTGGGAATTAGATAATCAGGTATAAGCTGAGTGTTAGCGTAAAGTATCTTTTTAGCATCACGAGACAAAATTATAGCTCCATCCATTTTGGCAAGTTCAGCAAGAGCAGCAGGAGTAAGAGGGGAGTTTACCTGGAACCCTCCATCTATAAGGCTTAGCACTTTTTCGTTATCACCAATAACAATGAGTCCTCCCGTCCCCCTTTGGAGAATTATCTCCAGTCCTTCTCTAAGATCGGTTCCAGGAGATATAAGTTTTAACAGTTTTAAAAATTCCTCGTTAAAATCTTTCTTTAGGGCCAATTACCCCTCCTTTAACCCTTCATGAATAGCTTCTTCAACAGTTCGAACCGGTGTAAATTCTATTTCTT
>Ga0180300_10000925_pt1 | contig 13321 bp, 9 predicted proteins | sample GuaBasSediGuay15_FD_121798 | JGI IMG/M metagenome (GOLD analysis project Ga0180300, IMG submission 121798) | Subseafloor sediment microbial communities from Guaymas Basin, Gulf of California, Mexico - Guay15, Core 4569-2, 21-24 cm | ecosystem: Environmental > Aquatic > Marine > Hydrothermal... | reverse complement strand
GTGTTTTATAGCACCAAAAGTGAAATCCCGGTGTTTCGGTTAATGTCGCTCTACTATAGAATCTAACAACCCTTATGCCAGAAAAGATTAAGATTTTTTCATAATTTGGTTCTGTAATTTCAATTATTTATCTAATAGATAGAAAACCTTCGCTCAAATAGTTGCTAAAAAATTGTTTTCTTCCAGAACACTGTTCCGAATCGGTATTTTGGGGAAAAACTATCATGAACTCCCGACCCGCAGTGAGAGTATTGTTGCCTCTCATCGCTGGAATTATCATAGCCCACTACTGGCATGGTAACTTTGGGTTTCTGGTAGTAACAGGCTGTGGCTGTGTCACTGTTGCTGTGTTACTCTTTTCTTGGGGCTACCGCCGTAAGAGATGGCGAGTCTTTTTGGGCATGATTTTGCTCTTCCTGTTGGGTTATTGGCGGATGGCTACAATGGAGTTCAGATTAAATAATTCGCCCATTCATTCTTTTCTTCGCCAACATAGGCCTGTGATTTTGCAGGGACAGGTACAGAGCGATCCAGAAATTCGAGGGAAGCGGCTACAATTTGTATTGGAGACTCGTAAGATTGTGAATCGGGGGAAAATTATTCTTGCGCGAAGCAAGGTGTTGGTAAAAATGCGACGCTGGTATGATCGGCCAGCCTACGGGGACTATGTTTGGGTACGGGGAAAATTGCGACGCCCACCAGCCGAACGCAACCCTGGAGAGTTTAATTATCGGGCTTATTTGCGAAAAAGACACATACTGGGAATTCTTTACGCTGCTTCCGATAGTTCTGCCCTTTTACGCCAGTGTTCAGGTGGATCAATTGTAATGCGCTGGGTAGTTTTACCAGTCAAGCATTATCTCAGTGATTGCATAGAAAGTTATTTCGGCAGTACTGAGGAAGCTTTCTTTCTCCAGGGACTACTGATTGGTATGCGCGGCCAAATATCGTCGAAAATACGAGAATCTTTCTCCCGAGCCGGAGTTGTCCATGTGTTGGCGGTTTCAGGATTACATGTGGGACTTATTCTTCTCATTTTTCTGGCAATAGCTGCCATTTTACGGTTACCTTTTGCTGCCCGCACCTGGTTGACCTTAACAGGATTACTGTTCTATGCTGCAATCACAGGATTCAATCCCCCGGTTACACGGGCTTCAATTATGGCCGCAGTTATTCTTTTGGGAACACTTCTGGAAAGAGAAACTGATATTTACAATCTTTTGGCTTTTGCGGCACTGATAATTCTGATTTGCGAACCCATGGCTTTTTTCCAACTTAGTTTTCAATTATCGTTCTTAGCCATTTGGGGGATCGTCTACTTCTATCCGAAATTGCAAGATTTCCTGCCTTCATTCAATATCTCAGGATCATGGTGGAAGTCCAAGATACAAAAGGCATTTTTGCCACTGTTGTTGGTTTCTGTGGCGGCTCAGTTAGGCACTTTGCCTCTGGTAGTTCACTATTTCGGTCGCTTTTCTCTTGTTGCTACTCTGGCTAATTTGTTAGTTGTACCGGCAGTTGGTCTAATAGTTTCCCTGGGTTTTGTAACTATATTCGCCTCGTTATTCGGTCACTGTGTAGGGCTACCTTTTGCAAATTTATTGCAACTTATTATGAAAATATTATTTGCCATTGTTACCAAGCTTAGTTTGTTACCCTGGGCCAGCATTTCCGTGTGGAATACCTCATGGTATTTCTTTGTAAGTTACTTCCTGGTGGTGATGTTCATAGTGAATCTCAAAAAACCAAAAATTGCAAAGATTTTTCTGTTGGGTGGACTGCTGTGGATAGCGGTACTTTTAGGTATGCAAGCAATTCGTTCTGTTCGTCCGGTGTTGCGTGTAACTTTTCTGGATGTAGGACAAGGCGATGCTGCATTTATCCACTTTCCTTCTGGCCAAACTTTGCTTATTGACGGTGGTCCTGCTTCGCCGCAATTTGACACTGGTAGAAGGATTTTGGTCCCCTACCTCAAGCGCCAAAATGTGGACACTCTTACTGCTGTTCTGGTTACCCATGAAGATAACGACCATGTCGGTGGGGTTGCTTCGCTAATTCAGCTTCTCCCAACCCGGAGTTTGTACATCTGGGAAGGGATGAATACTTCCGATTCCTGGAAAAATTGCTTTTACGCTGCCAGGCAACGCCAGGTGTCTTTGCGTACCGTGCACGCTGGTTGTTTCTTACCGACCTTTAATTCTAGCCGATTGCTGGTGCTGCATCCACCTCCGGAAAACCAGTTGGAAGATAGAACATTTGAGGGTAATAATGGCTCATTAGTCGTAAAGTTAATTTTTGGCAAAGTAAGCTTTCTGTTTACTGGTGACATTGAAGATGAGGCAGAAAAAATATTGTTGCGTTACGGAGATATTTTGAAGTCCGATGTTCTTAAGGTCCCTCATCATGGTAGTGTTAGTTCTTCTACATTGGCTTTTTTGCAAGCCGTGCGGCCTCGCTGGGCTGTAATTTCAGTAGGTGAATGGAACCGATTTGGTCAGCCCTCACCAGTGATTTTAGAACGACTTTCACAGCTTCAGATCCAGGTGTTGCGTACTGATGAGAATGGAGCTATAATTTTTGAAACTGACGGTAATAGAATTTGGAAAGTTCGGTAAGAAGAAGATTTTTTCTCTTGATTACAACGGAAAAATTCATTACTTTTTATGTCAGTAGAGGATAGTATTTAGAATTAATTTTAGCCAAAGTGAATTATGTTTCAATTAGGAAATCAAGTTCGTTCAATTGGAGTAAGAGCATTTTTAATTGCTTGGGGTTGGATTCTGTTGTTGCCAACAGGGTGGTCACAACTAAGACAAGAGAAGATCTCTTTTCAATTGACTCGTATCGCAAAATTGCCTCTGGAATCCGTAGAGATTCTTACTCTAAGTAGTAATAGCATTAACGGTAAATCTCCACAATTTGTAGTGGGTGATAAGGTGCTCCATTTTTACAGCAATGACGGTCGTTTGAGAAAATCACAACACTTCCCCTATTCTATTTATGCTATTGCTGCTGATAGTTTTGTAGGTGCTTACTATCTCGAACCCGAAATTGATGGGCAGAAGTTGAATTGGTACGTTTTTCATTCCACTGGCGACAAAGCTTATTATTTGCAGTGGGCAATCGGGCGTGATCAATTGATTCCACGTTTGTTTCTCTCCAATCAGGGAACTACGGTAATTTTCTTTCCCGAAGAATGCCTGATCAAGTTTTTTGATTCTGATGGACACGAAATCCACTCTACCGTTTGTTTTGAAGATGCCAGTTTTACTTATGAGCGTAATGTGGCGGGGGTGTTTTCCGACGATGGGCGGTGGTTCTGTTTGGCTACGATGGAAAATGCCGCAGTGCCAGACACACCAGATGAGGTTGGTAGAAGTGGTTCACCAACATTGATTTTGTTTGATCAGAACGGCCAGGAGCAATGGCGAGTTGCGATTGATGGCTATTGGAGTAGCCACGTTGCTGTTTCAAATCACGGTGATTATCTTGCGGTGTGTTCTTATCGCTTTGATGAAACTAATGGGGTAACTTTGCCTACTACGGTGCTTTTTAATCAAGAAGGGCAGGAGATCTTTTCATTAGATTTTCTTTTCCGTAGAGCATGTTTTTCCCCGGAAGAAAACTTTTTATTGTTAGCTGATCAAAATCAAGTCTTACTTGTGGAACTAAAGAACCGCGAGTTAATTTGGCGAAAATCGTTTGATTCTATTGAAGGTTTGTTGATCAATACCGCGGTAGCACACAATGCTGAGGCGATTGCGCTGCTTTTTGCGAACGGAAAGTATGTACAAGGAAAATTTCTTTACGAAAATCCTCAATTGTTATGGTTAACTCGTAATGGCACAGAATTAGATTTGCAGCAGTTATCTGAAGAAAAGTTTCAGAATTCAGTACTGGAGTTTTCGGCTGAAGGTTCAAAAGTTTTTGTTGGTACTGGTTCAGAATATTTTGAGCTAACAAAGTCGATAGATAATGATTCGAGTAGATAAAAAATTTTGTGTACAAGTAGGTGTAACAGGGTTTATTATCTTTCATCTACTAATTTTAGTGCCTTGCCTGGTTGCTTCATCTTTAAATAGCTCAGAGAGTTACAATTGGCCGCTTAAGCCATTCTCTGAACAGCATTGGATTAATGGTACTTTTTGTGAGAACCGACCTAATAACAACATGTTGCGCCATCATTTTCATAATGGTATTGATATTCACCTCCCTCAAAATGGGGAGGTGTACTCAGTAATCGACGGTATGGTTACTGCTATCGATCCATACAAAAACGGTGGCTACATTCGAATTGGTCGTTTTGCTTATGTTCATGTTGTTCCCAATCCTTCGCTTCAGGTAGGGGATATGGTAAAGGCCTACGAGACCATCATTGGAGTTACCGATTCACATAATCATCTTCATTTTGTTGAAGGCTATCCCGGTGATGAAGTCAATCCATTGCGAGAGGATGGTGGTTTGAGGCCATTTGAAGATAAATTTGCGCCGATAGTGAAATATGTTCATTTTTATATCCATGGTACTACTACCCGATTTCCAACTAACCGCGTTTCGGGCTACGTGGATATTGCCGCATGTGCATCGGATCGCACCGATGACGGCCCCATGGGCGATAACAATGGCATCTATCGCTTAGGCTATCAAATTTTTGCCCAAGATGGAACAACGCCTGTTTCAGAGCCGATTGTCCCATTTACTTTCAACCGTAAGCCCGATGATTCTTACATCAAAAATGTCTATGCTTTGGGTTCCGACCTCAGTACTTACGTGTATCTTCCAAGCAATCGCATCGACCAGAGGGACTATTGGGATACTACTCAACTTCAACCAGGACGATATGTGGTGGGAGTGTTTGCTGAAGATACAGGTTTTGGTTCAGATACTTTAAAAGTTCCGGTCACGGTTGTGACGCCAGATTCTATTCCCCCGTCACCACCACGATGGAAGGCGTTGATTATTGATGATCGAGGAAACCTGATTTTGAGTTGGGAAACTACTTCCTCCGCCCAGGGCCAGGCAGACTGGCTCATCTATCCGGACTGGACAGATGGACAAAATGACTCTTCCGATGTAGCCGGATTCCGTCTGTATTACAGCTATGACGGACAAAACTGGTATTTGCAGCAGAATGAGCAGATATTAGCCGATACAGTACGGCAGATACGACTTACAGGTTTCAATTTACAGCAGCCAATTTTTTTTCGATTAACGGCTGTGGATAATGCTGCTATTTGTAATGAAAGTGAGCCATCGGAAATCTATGGAGTACGCAAAAGTTCATCTGTAAAAAGAGTTTTGATTGTAGATGCTGTTGATCAGATAACAAATGAAAATAGTGTTACTTCCCGAAATCACGTTTTACAATATCAGCAATTGCTAATGCAGTTGGGCGATTATGGTTTTGAAGTTTGTACCCAGCAGGCGATTCGGGATGGAATGGTGAATATTGAACAGTACGATTGTCTACTTTACTTTTTTCATCATGATAGTAGTAGCCAGGAGATACTATCTGTACAGGAGCAAAAGGCTTTACAGGAGTATTTGCAGCAGGGGGGAGCAGTTTTTATTAACGGAGGAAACCTTGGGGAAGCGGCTCTTACAGACAGTAATGAAATTGCAATGCGTAAGTTCTATAAAAATGTACTGATGGCTGAATATGGTGGTAAAGTAGCTGTAAATGGTCAAATTACTGGATGTGCTGGTAGTGTCTTTTCAAATTTGCAGATTTATTTGACAAATGACTTGTTTTCTCAGTGGATTGAAAGTCTATTGCCTCAAGGAGAAGCCCAGGCTACATTTGCACTTTATGATTCTATTGTTGTAGGATTACAATATTGTGGTAGGTTTAATCAATTTCCTCGGGAAGGAAGATTAGTATATTTAACATTTCCCCTGGAAGACATTGTCGATGAGAATGTTCAGTGTACAGTACTGAAACAAATACTGGGATTCTTTTTTTCGGTTTCCACCCATGACAGACCAGAAGTTGGAAGGCAGCGCGACACCGCCCTCCAGCCGCAGTATTCATTGACATGTTATCCCAATCCGTTTGGTCGTGGTTTTGGACAGGAAGCTTCTGGTAGTGAGATTACTACCATCCGCTTTGAATTGCCAGAACGTCAGGATGTGGTGGTGACTATTTACAACATCCTTGGTCAAAAGGTACGAACGCTTTTTAGGGGTATCTTAGCAGCTGGGTCTCATACCTTGATTTGGGATGGAAGTGATGAGACCGGGGAGGTAGTTCCCAGTGGCATCTACTTTTGCCAATTTCAGACAAAATACGGTATTATCACAAAGAAGATTCTTTTTCTGGGTTCATTAACAGATTAATCAACAAAAAGAAGGAGAAAAAGCGGTGAACAAGTACGAAGGGAAATTAGGTATTTTAGTAGGTGGTGGTCCTGCCCCAGGAATAAATGGGGTAATCAGTGCAGCGACTATCGAGGCGCGTACTCAGGGATTGGAAGTTACCGGAATTTATGATGGATTCCGGTGGTTGGTCAAGGGTGATGTTTCTCATATTATTCCGCTGGAAATACGGAATGTTTCCCGGATTCATTTTACGGGTGGTTCAATTCTGCGTACTTCCCGTGAAAACCCTACTAAGAGTGAAAAAAATCTTGAAATGGTAGTAAATACACTTAAAAAATTACAAATTAAATATCTTATTGCTATTGGGGGTGATGATACTGCTTTTGCTGCCAGTCAAATTTGCAAAAAAGCGAATGGAGAAATTAGGATTGCCCATGTGCCCAAAACTATTGACAACGACTTACCCCTTCCTGGTTACATGCCTACTTTTGGTTTCGAAACCGCGAGGCATGTGGGAGTCTCTCTGGTTCATAATTTGATGGAAGATTCTCGTACTACTAATCGCTGGTATTTAGTTGTAGCCATGGGACGGAAAGCCGGGCACCTGGCGTTAGGTATTGGCAAGTCCGCTGGTGTAACCAACATAATTATTGGTGAAGAGTTCGTTCCTCTTGAGCGCAAAATAACTATTAAAGAAGTCTGCGACATCTTAGAAGGTTCGATATTGAGGCGGAGAAGTATGGGTATTGAACATGGGGTAGCAGTAGTGGCCGAAGGGATCGCAGAAAGATTAGATGTGGAAGAATTAAAAGATATTGAAGGTGTCAGAATTGATTATGATGATTATGGACATATCCGTTTGTCGGAAATTGATCTGGGGAAAATATTAAAATATGAATTAGAACGTCGATTTGCCCAAAGAGGAGAAAAATTCCGGGTAGTGGAATCAAATATTGGGTATGAGTTACGATCAGCTCCACCCATTCCTTTCGATTGTGAATATGTTCGCGATTTGGGTTTTAGTGCCGTTAAGTTCCTACTAAGTGACGATCCACAATGGCGAGCTTTGAACGGTGCTATGGTGTGTGTGGAAAAAGGGAAAATGCTACCTATACCATTTGATGAACTCCTCAATCCTAATACTGGCAAGATGAATGTGCGATTAGTAGATATCAATACGGATTCCTATGCTGTGGCCAGGGAGTATATGATCCGTCTGGAACGCGAAGATTTTGAATATCCAGACCAATTGGAACGATTAGCAGCTATTGCTAAAATGACTCCCGAGGAATTCAAAAAGAGGTTTGGTTATCTGGTAGGTATCAATACGTAATCGGCGAAGTTGTAAACCTATCTAAATTGCATCTTTGCGTTTCGAATGATTTCGAAAAATGCAAGGAAGTGAAAATATTATGCGACGAACCAAAATTATCTGTACCCTTGGTCCAGCCAGTAATCGGTTTGAAATTATTGCTGCTTTTGTTAGAGCCGGGATGAGTATTGCCCGGCTCAATTTTTCTCATGGTACCCATGAAGAGCACGCTGAACTTATCCGCATGTTACGCCAGGTTAGTGAACAAGAAGGAAAACCGATTGCTATTTTACAGGATTTGCAGGGCCCAAGGATTCGGGTGGGGGAAATTCCTACTGGCACCATGGAGTTGAAAAATGGTGAGTTAGTAGTTATTACTACTCGGGTAATCTCAGACCGCTCTGTCTCGCAGCCCCAGAAATTCATTCCTACTACTTACGAAAATTTACCTAAAGATGTGAATCCTGGAGATCGGTTACTTCTGGATGATGGTCTTTTGACCTTGGAGGTACGGGCAATAGAGGGGGACGATGTGCAATGTGTGGTAATCGATGGTGGAGAGCTTAGTTCACACAAGGGAATGAATTTACCCGGAGTGAAATTGAGCACCCCTACTCTTACCGCAAAGGATAAAAAAGATCTTGCCTTTGGAGCAACTCATGGAGTTGATTTTATTGCTCTCTCATTTGTTCGCTATCCAAATGATGTTCGACAAGTACGAAAAGAATTAGCTAAGCATGGAGCATCTGTTCCAGTGATTGCTAAATTGGAGAAACCAGAGGCGATAGAAAACCTTGATGAGATTCTTGATATTAGTGATGGAGTGATGGTTGCGCGCGGCGATCTGGGAGTAGAAATAGGACCTGAGCAAGTTCCAATAATTCAAAAGGAAGTTATTCGTAAAAGTATCCAAAAAGGCAAGCCAGTAATTACTGCTACCCAGATGTTAGAATCCATGCGTTTCCATCCTCATCCTACTCGTGCTGAGGCTTCCGATGTTGCTAATGCTATTTTCGATGGTACTGATGCTGTAATGCTATCTGGGGAAACCGCAGCAGGTAACTTTCCGATAGAAGCTGTGCAGACGATGGCAAAGATTATCGATGCTGCGGAGGCTCAAGTGCAATACAAAGCTCGTGTTTATTCAAATTCTCACGATAGAGGTAATCTTTCTTTTCCAGATGCTGTTAGCGATGCTGCCTGTCGAGTAGCGTGGGAACTAAAGGCTAAAGCCATTGTAGCTTTTACCCAATCAGGTTTTACTGCTCGATTAATCTCAAAGTACCGTCCTGTTACTCCCATCATTGCTTACACCTTGCAACCAGAGATTCAGCGACAGTTAGTACTCAATTGGGGAGTAAAGCCCCAACTGATGGAACGAATTACCTCCATTGATGAAATGATTGCCAAGGTGGAGAAGTCGCTTCTTAAGGAACAATTAGTGTGCAAAGGCGACACGGTGGTCATCCTTGCGGGTGCTCCTATCGGCCGTGGTCGTACCACTAATCTGATGACTATCCATCGCATTGGAGGTGAATGAGAAAAAAAGAAGACAAGTAATTGTGTAGCCAAATAAAGGAGGTTATAACCTGGTCTGCTTCAAAAATCTTTTTACAGGATGTCTAGAATGTAATTCTCAAGGGAAAAAGCTGGGGAGGTTTTTCTAATGCATGAATGGGCGTTGGCAGAAGCAGTGGTTTCTACTGCACTCAAAGTAGCAAAGGAAGAGAAACTTTCAGAAATTACTAAGATTGAAATCAAGATGGGGGAATTGCAACAGATTGATTTAGAAGCATTTGAGTTTGCTTTAAAGGAAATTATTAAGCCTGAAAATCTATTGTTGAGAAATGCAGAGATAGAATTTAATACAGAAAAAGCCGTTCTAAAGTGTCGGGTTTGTGGATATCGATGGGCTTTTGATGATGCTGCGCAAAAATTAAGCGAACAGGAATCTGAATCAATCCACTTTATTCCCGAAACTGCTCATGTTTATCTAAAATGTCCTAAATGTGAAAGTCCCGATTTTGAGATCGAAAAAGGGCGTGGGGTTTGGATAGAATCGGTTGAAGGAGGGTAATTTTAAATGGATCCCAGGGTGGAGATAATTGATGAACGACTGGAAAATATAGACAGAGTGATAGCCGTTTCGGGGGGTAAGGGAGGAATTGGGAAAAGTGTGATCGCTTCTACAGTGGCATTAAGTTTAGCGGAACGAGGTCACAAGGTTGGTCTGTTAGATTTAGATTTCACCAGTCCTTCGACCCATGTGATTTTGGGAATAGACGACATTTTTCCTGAAGAGGAAAAAGGAATTGTCCCGCCAGAAATCTATGGCATTAAATTTATGTCGATTGTTTATTACACTGGTGACGGTCCTTCTCCTCTTAGGGGACTTGATATTTCAAATGCCATGATTGAATTACTTGCCATTACTCGCTGGGGGAATCTGGATTTTTTGATTGTTGATTCCCCCCCTGGTATTGGAGATGCAACGTTGGATACTGTCAGATTGATGAAAAAAACCGAATTTCTTGTTGTAACTACTCCTTCTAGAGTTGCTTTAGCTACGGTTAAAAAGGTATTGACCATGCTCAAAGAATTGAAGTCACCAATCATAGGGGTTGTTGAAAACATGAAAATTACAAGGTCTTCGTTAGTACAGGAAGAGTTGGAAATGTTTAATGTGCCTTTTTTGGCGGAAATTGATTTCGACAGAAAACTAGAAAATACATTAGGAGATGTAAACAGATTACTGCAAACTAATTTTGCTCGAAGCATAGCGAATAAAGTTACTCCCCAGTTAACTAAACCCGTGTCGGCAGCTATTTGATCAAGGAAGATTTACTTCTTGAAACCCAAAAACTCCTTGCTTTTTGCCTCAAAAATTCCTATTGTATTACACAACGTTAATAATGTTACACTGTAATTTTTTAATGTTTAACCTCACTAAAAATGGAGGAATCTTTATGCTAACACTAACAAAAAGTTTTTTCCTCAGCATCCTGGCTGGGTTGGTGATGGCACTTTTTACCATCCCGGCAGTGGCATGGGTGGATGGTTCCAGGGTGACCACGATTCGACTGGGATACTACAATCCCAAGGATACCAAATCGGGACTATTGATAGGGGTGAATTTGAGCACCGCGGTAGATGAAAATGTCGATTTTGGTCTTTCAGTAGATTTTTTCCATCGTAGTTACAAGCAAGAGCGGGAGGTTGCAGATACTGTCTCCGCTGGTGGGGTTATAGAGCACACTATTGTGCGTGAGCTGGAGTTTACTACTACTGCCGTTCCGATTATGGCCAGCCTGACATTAAAGCTGAATTCGCAATTGCCATTTACCTACTTCTTTGGTGGAGGCCTGGGTTATGAATTATTGTTCAATAAGGAAAATAATTACGAAACCCAAATTTCCGATACCCGTTTCTATCACGGTTTTTGTTGGGAGCTGCAGGGGGGTGTGATGTATCGGTTGGGACGACGTTCTTGGTTAATTGCCGAAGTGCTGTACCATGATGCACACGTTAAACGTAATCGAAAAAAGACAGAGGCGGGACTCCCTATCTGGGATGAAGTTAATCTTTCCGGTCTGGGGTTTCGTTTCGGTGTACGGATGGGAGGATATTAAATTTTAGTAAATCTTTAAGTTTTTACGACTTAAGTTGTGGTTTAATGAAACCCGGAGCCTGTGTTAACAACCTGAGCAAAAAGAGAAATATCACCTTTGTTTATGATATATTCAGATTGACAACTTTTTATTTTAAACCGCACTCCGCCCCTCTTCTGAGGGGAGAGGGAGTAAGGCCAGAGGGAGGTCAATTCCTCGTCTCCTCCCAGGAGGAAGGATTAGGGGATGAGGTACAAAGCTTTTAATTTACCCGAAAGTACCGCAAGCAGAATAATTCAATAAGTTTTGCTGATCACACAAAATCTGGTTGAGAGATAGAAAGTAGTGGAAATAAAAGGAGTTAAAAAAGCCAACGATTGAATTTTTTTCAATTTTTGTATCAAATGAATGACTATTTTTGACGATAACTTTGATGAGGGCAAGAAAAAATATTAAAATTCATTAGACTTAGAAGGCGAGTATGTCTTACTACCATCGTACATATCAGATTGGCTTGGGTGGGCGCCTAACGCCAGGGGTTAAGTATCTTTTAGTGGCTAATGTTATTGTGTACATTTTGCAGCTTGTCTTTCGAGCTCCAATGTTGCGTCTATTCGGGTTAAGCTCGTTCATGGTATTACACAATCTGGCTATCTGGCAATTTGTTAGCTACATGTTTCTCCATGGTGGTTTCTTTCATATTTTCTTCAATATGTTTGTACTATGGATCTTTGGTAGTGAAGTGGAACGTGCTTGGGGCACTAAGCCTTTTCTCAAGTACTATTTCATCACTGGCATCGGAGCTGGTATTTGTAGTTTCCTTTTCAGCTTGAGTATGCATACTATTACCATTGGGGCTTCCGGAGCAATTTATGGTGTCATGCTTGCGTTTGCTATGATGTATCCGGATCGGATAATTACGTTACTCCTTTTTCTTATCATACCAATTAGTATGAAGGCCAAGCACCTGGTGACGTTAATGGCTGTAATTTCAATTTTCTCTGGCATAACCAATCTTTTCGGAGGCTCTGACGGAGTTGCTCATTTTGCTCATCTGGGTGGAATGTTAGTCGGTTATCTTTATTTGAAAAGTGATTGGCGATTAGCAGCAGCGAAAGAGTATCTACGTCGCAAGCTGAAGATGTGGCAACTCAAATCTGAGATTCACAGGATAGAACATTTTCAGAACCTACAACGGCAAGTTGATCAGATTCTGGATAAAATCAACGAAGTCGGATACGAAAATCTCACTGAGAAAGAGAAAAAAATCCTCGAAGAAGCCAGTAACTTTTTCACTCGTGAAGGTGGCAAGGAATAGAGCCGGCAATATTTTGCCTGAGATTTAGCAAGTCGTACTGTGTCATGTTTGGAGAATAAAAGCTGTGATTGATTACAAAGGTGCTATTCATATTCATACTAAACTATCTGATGGTACTGGTGACCTGTCGCAAATTGTGAAAGCTGGTCTAAAGACCAAACTGGACTTTTTGATTATCAGCGATCACAACCATCTCCAGTACAAGGAGCAGGGGAGAGAGGGGTGGTACGAGGATCGATTGCTCGTTCTGGTAGGGGAAGAAGTATCCCATTCTAATGAACACATTTTAGCATTAGGTATTCAAACTCCCTTGCCCGAGCACCTCTCTCCTGCCGAAAGTCTAAAGAAAATCTCTGAACAGAATGGTTTGAGTTTTTTGGTGCATCCTTATGGTAAGTACCGCGTATTTCTACGTTCGCGGGATTACAGCTGGAAGAATTGGCAAGAAAATAACTTCTCCGGTATAGAGATTTGGTCCTATATGTTCGACTGGATTGCCAAAGTTAAATTATACAATTTGCCCTATTATTTCCTTTTTCCAGAAAAAGCAATTAACGGTCCTTTCTACCAAACGTTGCGCAAATGGGATGAGCTAACCCAGGAACGCCCAGTGGTGGGAATCGCTGGGGTAGATGCCCACGCCCGTGGCTTTTGGCCCATTCAGGTGTTCCCTTACGCAAAACTGTTTCGTACTGTTCTTACCCATGTACTTTTACCAGAACCGTTTGAAAAATCATTTTCTAAGGATGCTCAGCGTATTTATAC
>Ga0180300_10000924_pt1 | contig 13327 bp, 13 predicted proteins | sample GuaBasSediGuay15_FD_121798 | JGI IMG/M metagenome (GOLD analysis project Ga0180300, IMG submission 121798) | Subseafloor sediment microbial communities from Guaymas Basin, Gulf of California, Mexico - Guay15, Core 4569-2, 21-24 cm | ecosystem: Environmental > Aquatic > Marine > Hydrothermal... | reverse complement strand
GCATAGCGTAGCGTTCGAGAAGGTCTCGGACCTTGCGCACCAAGGCTTCGAGGACCTTGGTATGTCGGTACTTTGGACGGAGCGGCGTGATTTCGAAAACGAACATCTCTTCTTCTTCCACAACCCTGTCCCAGCGGGCACGAGTGATTCCCTCGACGAGAACCTTGTAGTTTCCATCAGGCAGCTTCAACACCTGAACGACTCGAACCACCGTACCCACCTTATAGAGATCGGAGAGTTTTGGCTCTTCGATGGTGACATCTTTTTGTGAAACCACGAAGAGAAGTCCATCGTACTCCTTTGCTGCTCTTTCGAGAGCTTGGAGCGATTTTCTCCGCCCCACATAGAAAGGAGCAATGGTGTTGGGAAAGATGATCATGCTGCTTCGCGTTGGAATCGTCGGCAAACGCGAAGGAATGTCATTTATCTCAGCTGTCTCACTCTTTCTCGCCAGCTCATCCAGCTTCTCGAGCTTCTCTGGCAAGTTTAAACACCTCCATGGATTTCTTCAAATACCTAACTTCCTTATCGCCTTTTCCTTCCAGTAGTAGCTTCCGATGCTCAGAGTCTTCGATAAAGAAGGAGATCCTCACCCAGCTTTCCGGTAAATTGTCTTCGAGTCTGTCGGCCCACTCGATAACGAGAACCCCTTCATCGGAATCGAAGTAGTCGAGTACACCGGTGTAGAAGACTTCCTGGGGATCATTCAATCTGTACAGATCGACGTGGATCAACTCTAACCTACCAGTATAAATGTACATTATGGCAAAGCTCGGGCTTCTCACCAGTCTCTCGTCAACACCTAACCCCCTCGCAAAGCCTCTAGTAAAAGTTGTCTTTCCGGCCCCAAGATCACCCACAAGAAGAAGATTGAGGGAGGGATAAGCCAGCCGTCCCAACACCTTCGCCAGTCTCATCAGTTGCTTGAGGTTCAGCCTATCCAGTTCTTCGATCGCTTGACTGCCTCCTTCCATTTGGCGTAATCTGACGGATCGGCTTCCTTCGGTTCGAACACGTCCGTTTCTTCTTTTATAGATTGAAGGTCTTCCAAAGAAAGTAGCTCCATACCGACTGCGGCCAACATTGCAGCACCTTTAGCCGTAGATTCTACCATCCTCGGTCTCACCACCGTGCCTCCTGTAATGTCAGCTTGAAGTTGCATTATGTGGTCGTTCAAGGCAACCCCGCCGTCAACTTTCAGGTTCCGAAGCTTCAATCCAGTTTCTTTTTCCATAGTCTCAAAGAGTTCCTGAACAGAGTAGATCACACCCTTCACTGCAGACACCACGAGGTCCCTTCGCCTTGTGGAACGATTCAAACCGATGAAGAGGCCCCGAGCGGACGGATCCCAGTGGGGTGCTCCCAATCCTGTCAGCGCCGGCACGAAGAATACACTGCCGTCGAATCCCATGTCCAGCATCGCTTCGAGTTCTTCAAAACTCTCAAAGAGACCGAGATTGTTCCTAAGCCAGTCTATTACCGTGCCACAATTGAAGACACTCCCCTCAACGGCATAGACAACCGGCTTGTCTTTGATCTTCCAGGCCACCGTTGACAAAAGAGAGCTCGTCCGAGGCTTTGATCCCCCCGTGTTCATGAGGGCGAAGGCTCCCGTACCGTAGGTGCACTTCACATCGCCCTTTTCAAAGCACCGTTGTCCAAAGAGCGCTCCTTGTTGATCCCCCACGATGGATGCTAGCGGGAACCCATATCGAGTGATGCCCAATTTCTCGCTCGTCGGAACTACCTCAGCCATGGAGTCTCGCTTGATGCCGAAGAGTTCGAGCAAATCGTCGCTCCATTGAAGTTTTTCGATGTCGAAGACCATGGTTCTCGAGGCATTGGATACATCGGTGAAGGCCTTGCCGAGAAGATGGAAGGTGACAAAAGCATCCACCGTTCCCACGATTAGATCGTCTTCTTTCGCTGCTTGTTTGACTGTTTCCACGTTATCGAGTAACCACTCCATCTTCGTCGCACTGAAGTACGGGTCCACTGTGAGACCTGTGGTGCATTTTATCACTTCACCAACTTGCTCTCTAAGCTCGGCACACCTTTGAGCAGTACGTCGACACTGCCATACGATAGCGTGGTAGAGTGGTTCGCCCGTGCTCCTACGCCATGCGATGGTCGTTTCTCGTTGATTGGTCAGCCCCATGGCGACGATGCGATTTTTCTCTATGCCGGACTCTTTTATCACTTCGTCCACGGTATCATCCACGGCGCGCAAAATCTCCACAGGGTCCTGTTCCACCCAACCTTCATGTGGATAAACGGGTTCTATCTTCCTTCTTGCCATTGCCACGATGGAGAAGTATTTGTTGAAGATGAAAGCTCGAGTGCTGGTTGTCCCTTGATCCACCACGAGGATGTAGTAATCCTTCATCCTTCCATCAGCTGGGCGGCAAATCCAGCAGTTCCCGGTCCAACGTGAGTTGCTATTATTTTACCCATAGGCGACGTTCCAAGATACTCTACGTCAAAGTGTTCTTTCAAAAGCTCGAGAATTCGCTCCGTGCCCTCTTCGTTTTCCACATGAACCATTAGAACCCTGATCTTCGAACCCTCAGGCCACATGTCTATAAGCTTTTTCACAAGTTCTATCTGTGCCTTTCGCTCACCACGCACCTTTTTGAAGGGCACCATCATACCCACTTTGTGTTCGATATAGATCGCCACGTGAATTTTGAGCATCGCCCCTACGAAACTCTGAAAACGCGAAACGCGTCCTCCCTTTCGCAAAAAGTCAAAATCGGAAACGTAAAAGATGGCGTTGTGTTTACCCTCGGCCAAGTCACGCTCAATCTTCTTGACCACTTTCTTCGCTTCCAGACCGTTATTGAGCAATTCGCGAGCGTAACGTGCTACGATGGCGATCACTCCACTCGCTTTCTTGGTGTCCACGACGTGGACGGGCAGAGAGACTTCTCCTTTTGCGATCATAGCTGAGTTATAGGTGCCCGACATATCGGAAGAAAGGCAGAAAACCATGACTTCGTCATACCCTTGCTCTTCGAGCTGTTGGTAAACCTTCCTAAATTCGCCAGGTGTTGGTTGAGATGTTTTGGGAACTTCATGGCTGGTCGAAAGCCTTCGGTAAAAATCCTTGAGTTCCAAAACATCTCTGGAATCATCCTCTGTAGCCCCGCTTAGCCAGTTGATATGAAGCGGCACCACGCCTATGTCGTACTCTTCAAGCCACTGTGGCGGGATGTCTGCGGTGCTGTCGACCAAAATCTTCACTTTGGACATGTTATCTCCTCCTGTCGATATTATAGCCTCTTTTCGTGTTGTAAAATGGGAGTAACGTATAACGCTTGGTACAAGAGGAAAGGAAAAGCCGCGCTGTGCAGATTGGAGAATCCTTGTGTGAGAGAAGGAAAGCCTATTAAAGGCGCAAGATCTCTGCTAAGAATCTTTTTCACGTTTTCTTGGGTCTCCATAGTTGCCCTTGGTGGGGGATATTCCATGCTTCCCATATATCGTCGCGAGCTCACCAGGCTAGGAGTTGTGAATTCAGAGGATGTCCTGACAATCATCACACGAGCCCAGTCTTTGCCAGGTCCCATCGCTGTTAACTTCGCCGTGGTGATGGGGTCAAAGCTTGGAGGTATTCCTGGAGCCTTCGCGGCGGTCTCCGGTGTGATCTTTCCTCCGGTGGTGGTGATACTCACCTTGGGAAAACTGCTGCTGGAGCATCGTGAACTGTCATATCTTTCCGGTTTTCTTTACGGTGTGCGAATCGTGGTAGTCGCGATGCTGGGGTCTTTGATACTCGATATGCTGAAGCGATACAAGCGATCTGTATGGGAATACACCATGCTTGGATTGGCAGTCGTCGCTCTCTTTTGGAAGATGCCAGGACTGATCATCTTCATAGTGGTTGTGCTGGTGGATCTTTTCTGGAGGAGATTGGGGGTATAAAAACATGCTCGTAGTCAGGTTGATCCTGGTATTCTTCAAAGTTGGCTTCTTCGCCTTTGGCGGAGGTTGGGCTACCGTTAGGCTTCTCCAAGAAGAGCTGGTAATCAGGGGTGGATTCTTGTCGCAGGAAGAATTCGCCGATCTCATCTCCGTCTCTCAAATCACGCCAGGCCCGGTCGCTGTAAACATGGCAACTTACTTGGGAAACAAGCTTGGAGGATTCATGGCGGCGATCCTTTGTACACTGGCCTTAGTGGCGGCACCGTTGATAATCTTCTCCCTTCTCAAAAAGTTCTCTGGATGGTTTAGCAGTTTCATATCTCCAGGTCGCCTCGATCGCGCGTTGAACCTCGGTGCGGTGGTTTTGATTGCAGGTGCAGCTCTCTCTGTTATAGAATCAATACGCCCGAACTTGTCCGCTGTTCTCGTGGGGTTGTCGGCATTCATAGTCATCCGGACGACTCGTGTTTCACCCCTCTTCGTCCTGGTTGGAGGTGGGATCGTCGGTATTCTTCTCTTCTCCACATGAGCTATGGGAGGTGACACTGTGAAACTCAGAGTGAAGTACCTGTTCACCAACTCGGAAAGTGGATTGATGGAAGACGTCGTGGTGGAATTCAACGAAACTATCGAGAACGTCCACCCGTTCCAGCCGGGTGAACCCGTGGACCGAACTTTCAATCGCCACGTACTCATGCCATCGCTGGTCAACGCACACACCCATGCTTACTCCGCATTGGCGCGGGGTATGCCGCTGAAAGGATTCAACCCGAAAACTTTCAAGCAGGTACTCGAGCAGCTTTGGTGGAGGCTCGATCGCGCGCTCACAAAAGAGGCAGCGATGATGTCGGCCTACGTGGCCGGCATTGAATCTCTGACTTCGGGAGTCACCACGATCTTCGATCACCATTCCAGCCCCATGTTCGTCAAGGGTAGCCTTGATGTGCTGAAACACGTGCTGGTAGACACTCTCGGACTGAGATGTGCCTTGTCTTACGAAACTAGCGACAGGGATGGTGAAAGAGTTAAACGGAGTGCGATAGAGGAAAACCTGCGTTCCTATCACGAATATCGATCCCCGAAGGTCAGAGGCTTCTTCGGACTCCACGCGCCTTTCACGCTTTCTGATGAAACTATTTCCGAAGTCGCTAAGATAACCCAAAAAGACCAGATACCCATCCATGTCCACGTTTCAGAAGGCATCGAGGATTTCGAAGACGCCAGAAAAAAAGGCAGCCTGCCCATCGAACGATTAGAACCCGCTATTACTCCAAATTCCATCCTGGTTCATGGGGTAAATCTTCAACCGGAAGAGTTCGCATCGCTTTCAGAAAAGTCGGTATGGTTGGCGTTCAATCCGCAATCCAACATGAACAACGCGGTGGGATTACCCAACTGGGAGCTTGCAAAGAAACATGGAATAAGCGCGGTTCTTGGCAACGATGGGTTTGGGTATAACCTCGTTTTCGATATCCGCGCACTGGTTCTCAGCCAAAAGCTTAGGGCGAGATCCACCACCGCCTTTGGATTCGATGATCTTCGTAGTGTGATCTTCGAAAACAACTACAAACTCGCATCTTCAGTCTTCGAGGTGAGTTTGGGTAAGATAGCTGAGGGTTACCAAGCAGACATGGTGGTGGTAGAATACGAACCGCCCACACCGATGACGAACGAGAATTTTCTCGCGCATTTCTTCTTTGGTATGTTGGAATCTTGGAATCCGTCCAGCGTTTTCATCGCGGGTCGGGAACTCGTTCAAGATGGGAAGCTCATCACGCTGGACGTGTCTGACATCTACAAACGTGCAGTGGAAGTGTCGAAGAAACTTTGGACCAGATTCGATGAGTTGTTATAATTTAAAGACAGGTTGATTTCGTCAAGTCCCAGTTGTTGGAGGTGGATGGTCTTGAAGAACGTTCCAGTCGAAATGAGACGAGTTTTTACTGTTGTGGGACACAACGGTAGTGGTAAGACCGTGCTTGGAGATGCAGTACTGAGTGAGATCGGTGTGGTCAGCAGGATCGGAGAAAGATTTCTCGACCACGACAAGATTTCTCAAGAAAAAGGAGCGAGTATTTCGAGCTCCGTGGCAACATTTGAGTATGCTGACCACAGGTTTACCATCATCGACACTCCCGGATTCGGCGACTTCGTGAGTGACACGATGAATGCCATCTTCGTGGCGGAGAACGTGGTGAGCGTTGTTAACGCAACTGCAGGAGTGGAGATACAGACCGAGCGGACCTGGCGACTCGCCCGATCCATGGGAAAACCCATTATGGTCTTTGTAAATCAGATGGACAAGGAGCGGGCTAGCTTTGATTCAACGGTTAACTCCCTCAAAGAGGCTTTCGAGGAGAGGATCGCTCCGATTCAACTGCCCATAGGAGAGGAAGCCGATTTCAAGGGTATTGTGGATCTAATCGGTTTGAAGGCGTATGTTCTGGAGGGCGAGAAGGTCGTAGAAGTTGAAGTTCCCCCCGATTTGAAGGACCGTGTGGAAGAGCTGAGAACGAGCCTGATCGAAGACATCGTGGAGACGGACGACGAACTCATGGAGAAGTATCTGGAAGGAGAAGAGATCCCTCCAGAAATGATCGCCAAAGCGTTCAAAAAGGCTTATTTAGCTGCTGAGATCGTTCCCGTACTGTGTGGCTCAGCGCTGAAAGGCATTGGATCGAAGCAACTCTTGGACACGTTGATATCGCTGGGAGCAAGTCCTCTCGATATGCCTGGAGTGAAAGCTCTCACAATAGAAGGAGAAAACGAAGTTGTGGTGAAACCGGACGAATCTGAGCCCCTTGTGGGCTACATCTTCAAATCCGTGGTGGACCCATTTGTGGGTAAGCAGTCCTTCGTGAGGATATTTGCTGGTAATTTGAAACCGGGAGATACCTTTGTCAATGGGGATTCTGAGGAAAAGGTGACACACGTCTACGTGGCAGTCGGCAAGAACACTGAAGAAGTCGATCGAGCACGAGTGGGCGATGTAGTGGTACTGCTCAAATTGAAACGAAGCGCTGTGGGAGACACACTCTGCCATAAATCACGAAAGCTTCTAATAATGGGCCCAGAGTATCCCGAACCCATGATCTCCAAGGCGGTTAATCCCAAGAGCAAGGGAGATGTGGACAAGATAAGCAACGGGTTAGCACGCCTGGCGGATTCGGACCCTACCTTCAAATGGGAGTTCGATCCTGAAACTGGCGAGACGGTTATTAGCGGGCTTGGAAGCATGCACTTGGATGTGATGGTAGATAGGTTGAAGAGACTCTTCGGTGTCGACGTGGATGTGGGTAATCCCAAGATCGCGTACAGAGAGACGATCCGATCGAAGGCAGTCGCGGAGCACAAACACAAAAAACAAACCGGCGGACATGGTCAGTACGGCCACGTGAAGATCGAATTGGAGCCGCTACCGAGGGGTGCTGGCTTTGAATTCGTGGACAAAATCGTTGGCGGTGTAATTCCAAGAAACTTCATTCCATCGGTTGAAAAAGGCATAAGAGAAGCCATGAAAAAGGGTGTCTTAGCGGGTTACCCAGTTGTGGATGTACGTGTGACACTCTTCGATGGGTCCTACCACGAAGTGGACAGTTCCGACATCTCCTTCCAAATCGCCGCTATTCAAGCATTCAAGAAAGGTATGGAAGCTGCGAGCCCTGTCATTCTCGAGCCCATAATGGAAGTGGAGATCTTCGTCCCCAACGAATCCACAGGAGACGTTATGGGAGATATCACCAGCAGGCGTGGTAGACCCATGGGCATGGAATCAGTAGGACGAGGGGTGGACAAGATAGTGGCTCAAGTTCCATTGGCAGAGTTACTCGACTTTTCCGCCAGGCTCAGCGCCTTGACGAGCGGCAGAGGTTACTTCATCATGAAATTTTCTCACTATCAAGAAGTCCCACCAGACGTGCAACAGAAGATCGTGGCCGAACGGAAACGCGAAGAGGGAGAATGAGCAGAGGTGAGGTTGAATGAACAGGCTTCATATTCTACAACTCAGCCAGCAGATCAGTGAAACCCAGGCTCGTGACATTGAAGAGCTTTTGGGGAAACTCGAAGGCGTTATCCGCGTAAGCGTAGACAGTGATGCCGAGATTGTAGAAGTCGAGTACGACGATACCATCGTCAACAAATTTCAAATGGTTGATGTGCTGAAGGCACATGGCTATTCTGCGAGGGTATGAAAGTGAGGATGGGAATATCGTCTACGCAGTAGGTGATATCCACGGCTGTGTCCAGCCTCTTCGACGTTTAATAGACCTGATAAACCCTTCAAAAAACGACACCTTGATCTTTCTTGGGGATTACATCGATCGCGGCCCTGATAGCAGGGCCGTGGTCAACTTCCTATTGGGGCTCTCCCACGATCACCACTGTGTTTTCCTTCGAGGCAACCATGAAGGTATGATGATCGATGCGGTTGTCCACGGTAACAACCTCACCCTGTGGTATTTCAACGGCGCCCGCGCTACGGTGGAAAGCTACGGAGGAATAAATAACATCCCACAGCGACACTTGGAGTTCATCCTCAACACCAAGTTTTACTACGAAGAAGATGATTTTCTCTTCGTGCACGCCGGGGTGAAGCCTGGAATTCCCCTCGCTGAACAAGATCCTTTCGATATGCTTTGGATACGCGATGAGTTTATCTATTCGAGTTGGCCGTTGAATGGAAGGCGTGTTGTTTTCGGCCACACTCCTTTTTTAGAAGAACCGCTGATCATGGAAGACAAGATAGGAATTGACACGGGATGTGTCTACGGAGGTAAGCTTTCGGCAGTACGTGTCGACGATCTCAGAGTCTTCAGTGTCCCCTGTCACGAAAGCACTTTCTGAATGAGGAGTGACTTTTCCTCGCTCAAATCCACGACCTCTCCGCTTGACAATCTGACCACGGGCCGAGAAAGGTATCCTCTTCTCATTCCTATTACGGTTCCTTCTTCGCCACTGGAAAGGAGTATTCTCGTTCCCAATGGATAGAGGCCGAAGACTCGAATCAGAGCATTGAGTGCTCGAACGTCGAAGTGAACACCGGCAAGACTCAACATATGGGAAATGGCTTTGTGCCCCGACTGAGCGTGCTTGTACGGCCGTTCAGATATGAGAGCGTCGTAGACATCTGCCACAGCGACGAGTTTTGCTGCTTCACTGATTTCTTCTCCTTTGAGGCCCTTTACGTACCCCAATCCGTCCACCTTCTCGTGGTGGTCTTCCACAATGCTCAGAATAGTCTTGCTGGTGATGCCAGAACTCAGACATATCTCTTTGCCGTAAACCACATGCTTTTTGATCTCCAAAAACTCCACATCGCTGAGTCTTCGGCGCGCGTGGAGTATCTCAGGAGGCACTTTCAACTTGCCCACGTCGTGAACCAAGGCACCACTACAGATATCCAGGATCTGTTCCTTGCTGTAGCCCATCTCTACTGCCATGAGGACAGTCATGATGGAAACGTTCACCTCGTGCGTGTAGGTGTACTCGCTTAACTCTTTCATCACCGCCATCACGGGCACTATGTAATCACCGTAGCTCTCAAATATTTCCTCCGTAAGCTTCTCAGCGGATTGAGCCACTTTGCTCACGTTTACTTTGTTTTCACTGAGAACACCGTCGAAGATTTCCATCACATCAGACTTCAGCAGCTCAACAGTTTTCGGATTGGGAAGGCCAGATTCTGCTGTATCCTGAGACTCCACGAGAAGCCACTTTATACCCAATGCACGTAAGCCTTCGATGATCTCATCGGTTATCTGCTGACCTACGCTTACCACAGGCTTTCCAGTGGAACTAACGGCTATGTCTTCCTGAGAAATATCGCCGACCGCAAGCTCACCGACGCGCTTCCAAACGCGCAACCCGATTCCCCCCTGAACCAAAAGAAAAAGGGCAGGGATCCTCCGAAAACCCCTGCCCTTGTGACGGCTTACTTTTTCACATAACGCGGTGTGTCATCGTACGTCTCAATGACCCCTAAACTTTTGATGTAGTCTTTCACCGCATCGGCGAGCACAAATCCTGTGTCATAGCCATTTTTGGCCCATTCTTTCAGCATAGAATATCCGTCTCCACCGCCAGCCATGTAGTTGTTGGTCACCACAAGATATTCCTTGTTCAAGTCTATGGGTTCACCGTTGACTTTCACATCGGTGGGCTTGCCGTTGTCGTTGACCCAGGTGAGCCCAGCAGTTTGGAGGTGTGCTCCCTTGCCATCAGGAATGGTCGCAGCGTATTCGAGGACTTTCATAAGCTGTGCTCCAGTGAGTTTCATAACGTAAAGCGTGTTACCAAAGGGCAGCACCGTGAGAATGTCGCGATAGGTGATCTTACCTGGCAGGATGGAAGCCCGGATACCACCACCGTTCTGGAGGGCTACGTCCGCTTCAGTTTTCCAAATCATTGCATCGGTTATAAGATGGGCGAGGTTGGTATCTTCGTAGCGAACGCGTGTGTAATCGAGCAAGATCTTTGTTTCGCCCACCGGTTCGTCAAGCTTTTTAGAACCCCTCGCTTTGTACGTTTCAAGCACAGCATCTACGAAGAAGTCCGGTTTGATGGGTTTACCTACGTATTCGTAGATGCTTCTTCCTTGCTCATCTTTTCCCTTGTAAACCTTCAGATTCACGGGAATAGTTGACCAGTGCCAGTTAACAACTTCTCCATCTTCAACATCCAGATCCAGTCTTCCGAGAACCTTTCCCCATTCCCAAGCCTGGACGATAACGACTCCATTTACAACCACTGCTTCCTCCATTTTCGTGTGGCTGTGTCCACCGATGATAACGTCTATATCTTTCACTTTCTCTGCCAGATCGATGTCTCTAGTGTACTTGGGATTTTCAGACTTTCCAAATCCAAGGTGGGAAAGCACCACTATCACATCGACTTTGTCTTTCAATGCGTTGACGTACTTCTGCACCGATTCAACAGCATTGAGAAACTTTATTCCGTTCAGGTAGAGCGGTTCCAAGATCTCCGTCTCCTCAGCTGTCACGCCAATTATTCCCACTTTCACGTCCCCAAAATCTTTGATTATAAAGGGTTTGAAAAGGAGTTCACCGGTGGGTTTCACCACATTGCAACTCAGGAAGGGGAATTTGGCGAACCTGCTTTGTCTCATCAAAACTTCGATGGGATTGTCGAACTCGTGGTTGCCGAGTACCATGGCATCGAGATGCGCCAAATTCAGTGCCACGATGTCGGGTTCTGCGTCAAGAAGATCGCTCTCTGGAACCCCCGTGTTCAAATCGCCAGCATGGAGGAAGAGCACATGCCCCCCAGCACGCTCTACAGATGTCCTGATGTCGTCGACCAATGTGGCGATGTAGGCAAATCCTCCAATATCCGGGTTCCTCCATTCACTGAACGCCCAAGCATGACCATGAGTGTCGTTGATATGCAAAATGGTGACATGCGCCCCTAGCACCAAGGCTGCTAAGAGTACTACAAGCCAAACGAGTGAGTACCGCCTCATAACCTTTCACCTCCTACGAAAAATTACTCCTCAAGAGAATTTTTGAGCAGGCATCTTCTCACTTCGATGGAAAACCTCTCGTTTCAACGAACGGAATCTCACCGTTCTTTTTGCTTTCCTTCTTTCTTTCCTTTCGCTGGATATAGTATATCATTCTTCATCGAATACGAGTGAGGCCAGTTGTGCTTTGACCAGCTAACGTATGCTGTGGCGAGTGAAGAAAGAAGCGAAAATGCGAAAAAGAGCCACATACTGTGCTACAATCATCTTGAAGAAGACCCAGAAGGCGGTGTTTCTGGTGGAAAATCACGACTACAACCTGCACGACTCTACAGGCACGAGACTGATGATTTCCGTTCCTTTCAATCTTGGCATAACAGCTGCCGAAATCGTTGGAGGTCTTCTGTCTGGCAGTTTCTCTCTGCTTTCAGATGCTCTTCACAACTTCACCGACGTTATGGCACTTGTGATAAGTTACGTCGCGCGGCACATCGCTAAAAGAGAAAGAGATTCGGTCTTTACTTATGGCTACAAGCGAGCCGAAGTGGTCGCCTCGATCATAAATGTTACCGTTCTCCTCTCCATATCGATGCTCCTTTTTAAAGAAGCGGTGGCGAAGATTCTGAACCGCTACACCATAGATACCGATCTTATGCTTTGGGTTGCAATCGTTGGGCTTGTCGGTAATCTCGCAACGGCGATTATCTTTTTCTCCAAGTCTAAGAGAAACCTCAACGTGAGATCGGCTTTTTTACACATAGTGGGCGATGCGTTAAGTTCCATGGCTGTGGTTTTTGGAGGTCTTTTGATCAAATTTCACGGATGGTGGTTTGTAGACCCTCTCATCGCTTTCGCGATCGTTGCGTACGTGATCGTAGGATTCATTCACATACTCGAAGAGAGTTTGAGAATAGTAATGCAGGCCGTTCCAAAAGGAACCAGCGTGGAAGAGGTGAAGAAAACGATAGAATCGTTGGATATGGTGAAAGATGGCCATCACATTCATATCTGGTCTTCCGACGGAAAAAATGTGTACGTGGAGTGCCACGCCACACTTTCAGATAGCTCCAAGTCCATAGACACTTGCATAGATAAGATCGAAAAGAAGCCAAATAGCATTGGAATAAAACACGTGACTGTGCAACTTGAAGAAAGACGCTGCAGGGAGAGGAAAGAATGTTAAAGTTCATTGGTGGAGACGATGACTTGAAGATTTATCTTCACGTTTCCGACCTCTTCGGAGAGAATTCTTGGTTCGTTGTCCTGAAACCTTTTCTCTTTGTCGTTGACCCGGGCCGCGGCTCTAAGGCTGCCATGGAAGAACTGAAAGAGATCGTGAATGTGGAATCTGTGGAGCTGGTACTAACTCACGGACACGTCGACCATGTCTACGATCTGATCGCTCTGCAACCCGACAAGGTTTATCTTCACCAAAGCGAAAAACAGGTTCTTCTCGAACCCTCCTACAGCCTTTTTGACCAATTTGGGATCAACACAGCATGTTTTGCTCAAATCCACTTTTCGGATCCAAGCGAGTTGGGGAAGGCTTGGAAAGTAATTCACACACCCGGCCACACCCCGGGGTCTTGCAGCTACCTTCTTCGGGATGATTATCTCTTCACCGGCGATACAGTTTTTGCAGACTCCATAGGTCGAACGGATTTGCCGGGAGGCGACTGGCAGGCTATGGCATCGTCCGTGGCACGTCTTACCAAACTCTTTCGAGAGAAACCAGATCTGCTAATCCTTCCAGGACATGGACCGATTACCACCGCCAAATACATCCTTCAAGAAAATCCTTTTTTCATTCGATGACCGCGTCTGGATAAAGCTCGAAGAACTTCGACAACAGTTTTTCTGCTATCGGAGCGGCGGTCTGTGATCCGTAACCACCATTTTCCACAAAGACGACCACACTCACTG
>Ga0180300_10000923_pt1 | contig 13334 bp, 10 predicted proteins | sample GuaBasSediGuay15_FD_121798 | JGI IMG/M metagenome (GOLD analysis project Ga0180300, IMG submission 121798) | Subseafloor sediment microbial communities from Guaymas Basin, Gulf of California, Mexico - Guay15, Core 4569-2, 21-24 cm | ecosystem: Environmental > Aquatic > Marine > Hydrothermal... | reverse complement strand
GGTAATCCCCACCCCCTTTACCTTGTTTGCCAAGCACGGCTCCATCTCCAAGGTACGGGGTAAACCGACATTTTTGTTCATAGATTCTCAGACATATAATCTAGAGCCCGCAAAAATACAGGAGCGTATTACCTCTAAGACCAAGGCCATCATCCCTGTACACCTCTTCGGTCAGTGCGCCGATATGGAGCCGATAAAGGAACTGGCACAAAGGTACGGCCTCTGGCTTATTGAAGACGCTGCCCAGGCCATCGGGGCTGACTACATAAAGGACTCCAGCACCCACCAACGGGCGGGAAGCATTGGAGATTTGGGATGTTTTTCCTTCTATCCTTCAAAGAACTTGGGAGGATTTGGCGATGGGGGAATGGTGACCACCAATGACGATGAGCTGGCGGAGCGGATTAGATTGCTCAGGGTACATGGCGCTGGATCTAAGTACTACCATCAACTTATCGGGGTGAATAGCAGATTAGATGCCCTGCAGGCTGCTATCCTTCTGGTAAAGTTTCGCTATCTGGAGGAGTGGACTCAGAGGAGGAGGGAAAATGCTGCCTACTATGATAGACTCTTTGAGGAGATAGACCATAAGGCTTTCGGGATAAAAACGCCCTTTGTACAATATAACAATCGCCACATCTACAACCAATATGTCATCAGGGTTCCCAAGAGGGATGAACTCAGAGAGTTCCTCTTCCGAGAGGGGATAGGGACAGATATCTACTATCCACTCCCGCTGCATCTGCAAGAATGCTATAAGGACCTAGGATATGAAGAGGGGGATTTCCCCCATGCCGAGAGGGCTGCAAAGGAGACTTTGGCTCTTCCCATTTATCCCGAACTCACCCGGGGGCAGCAGGAGTACGTGGTCTCAAAGATCGAGGAGTTCTTCCGAAGTTTTATCCCATGATATCCCCACCAGGGAAAGGGCAGGACTACTTTTGGGCAGCCACCTCAGGGATCCTTTTAGCCCTTAGTTTTCCCAACTTTGATCTTTGGCCCTTGGCGTGGTTCTTTCTGGTTCCCCTCCTTTGGTGCATCCGTGGGAAGAGTGGGAAGGATGCCTTCATACTAGGAGTCTTCGCCGGGCTTATCGCCTATCTGGGGCTTCTTTACTGGATTGTGGTGGCCGTGCACAGATACGGCAACATCCCTCTTCCCTTGACCATTCCCATACTCATCCTTTTGGTCCTCTACCTCAGCCTCTACTGGGGGGCCTTCAGCTATCTCACCTCTTATTTTCATGAAAAAGAGGGCTGGATCTCAATTTTAGCTCTTCCGGCTATATGGGTAGGGTTGGAATACCTGCGTTCATTCCTTCTCAGCGGGTTCCCTTGGGCCCTGCTTGGTTACTCTCAGTACTTAAATATTACCCTTGTCCAAATAGCCGACATTACCGGTATCTATGGGGTCTCTTTTTTTCTGGTATTAACCAATACCCTCATTTTTCTTTGGCTCGCCTATTGGAGGGGAAAAGGGGAACTTCCCCTCAAGGGTTCCCTTTTCGCTTTGGCATTATTGGTTATGGTCTTTGCCTATGGAGTCTGGAAGGTTCATTTCCCCTTAAGCAATAGGAGAGTTCTTAAGGTTGCAGTGGTGCAAGGGAATATTGCCCAAGATGTAAAATGGGACAAGAGATTTCAAAAGCGGACCTTAGAGATATATAGAAAACTCACCCTTGGCCTTATGGGTGCCTCCCCTGGGCTTATTGTTTGGCCCGAGACCGCCCTCCCATCTTATTTTCCCTCAGGTACGGAGCTGGATGGGGAGGTATTAGCTATCCCTAAAGAAGTAGATGCATATCTTCTCTTTGGCAGCCTCTACTGCGAAAAGGGTGAGAAGGGAATAGAGGTCTACAATAGCGCCTATTTGTTGTCTCCCGCTTCCCAAATCCTGGGCCGTTACGATAAAATTCACCTTGTCCCCTTTGGTGAATACGTCCCCCTGTCTCGTTTCTTTCCTTTTTTCAATTCGTTAGTGGGCATAGGGAACATCTCACCTGGCGAAGATGCGGTGATCTTTCAACTTCCAGAAGGCAGGTTTGGGGTCTTGATCTGCTTCGAGGTAATCTTCCCTGAACTTTGCAGGGAGTTCGTCCGCAGGGGCGCCGATTTCATGGTGACCATTACCAACGACGCCTGGTTTGGGAAAACCTCTGCCCCTTACCAACACCTGGCCCAGGCAACCTTTAGGTCCGTAGAGAACAGGATATGGTTGGTGAGAGCGGCCAACACCGGGATAAGTGCCTTTATTGATCCTTGGGGGAGGGTCCACAAGGCCAGCAATATCTTTACGCGCGAAACATTTCTGCAGCAGATAAGCCTAAAGGACGAGGGTATGACCTTCTATACAAGGTATGGGGATGTCTTTGCCCTTGGGTGTTCTTTGCTGGGAATAGGCCTTATCAGCTACATTTTGCTAAAAAGTCGGTGGTCGTTTCCTGATAAATAACGCTTCACGGGTGCCTGCGTGTGGGATCATCACTAAGGAGCCCTCCACTAGTAGCCAGATTTTCCATAGGATGATCGACGATGATGATACGGACATCCTCCGGTTTGGCACCGGCCACCTGCACCATGGTTTGGGTTATCTCCTGGACAATTTTTCTCTTCTGCTCTAAGGTTCTGCCCTCAATCATATCAATCCTTATAATTGGCATAACTCCCCCCCTTGGTCTTAAAAAGTTTTTTTGCTTGACAACTACTGGCTATTGGATTAATTAGCTATATAATATTACAGTCTAAAGATGCTGCGGATCAACAAAAATCCTCAAATTTTCAGAAGGAAGTTAAAGGCCAGAGAAATAAAGTTGAGAGGAGGTGGTAAATGGAGGAGGAGTTTGGATTAGGCTGTGTATGATAACTAGTAGTAATTGCGGAGGGGAGACAAAATGAAACAAAAAATGGTTTTAAAGATCTTTATAATAGCAATATTGCCCTTGGCCACAGCGGCTTTGTTTTTTAGCTCCTGCAAGAAGGCTCCCAAAATCGAACGTCCTATCAAGGTGGGGATAATAGATTGTTACAGCGGCCCTCCTGCAGTTTATGCCAAGGACGCCCTCAACGGATTTAAACTGGCCCTGAATGAGATCAACAAAGAAGGTGTCTTGGGGACGAAGATCGAGTACACCACCCGTGACACCAAGTTTAAGGTGGATATCGGCCTCAGTATGGCCAAAGAGCTGGTGATGAGGGAGAAGGTGGATCTATTGGTGGGCACGATTAGTAGCTCCGTCGCCTTGGCTGTATCCGATTATTGCAAGGGTGAGAAGGTGCCATTTATGGTTTGGATCTCCAAGAGCGAAAGGATCACCGGAGAAAAGGGGCATCGTTATGTTTTCTCAACCGGTGAAAATACCGCTATGGCGGGCAAGGCGGGTGGGGTTGCTTTAGCTAAAAAGCCTTACACCAAATATTGGATCGCTGGGGATGATTATGAGTATGGTCACGCCATAGCTGATGCTGCATGGCGTAACCTGAAGAAACTTAAACCTGAAGTAGAGCTTTTGGGGCAATCGTGGTGGAAGGTAGGTGAACCAGATCTGATCCCATATATTACCGCTATTCTGGCTGCTAAACCCGAGGCTGTCATCTTTTGCACTGGGGGCCGCAGCATGACCAATGTTATGAAGGCGATCAAGGCCACCGGTATGGCTGAGAAAGTCGCCATTTGGATCCACACGGCAACGGATCATGCCGTACTAAAGCCTCTTGGTCCAGAGGCCCCTGAGGGGGTGATGGGTACCATGGACTACCATTTCTATTATCCTGATACCCCAGCTAATAAGGAATTTGTCAAGGCCTTTAAAGAGGCCTATGGGGAGCCTCCTGGATTTCCCGCCTTTCATGGCTATATTACCGCTCATTTCATCGCCGAGGCATTTAAAAAGGCAGGTACCTTGGACAGGGAGAAGTTCATCGATGCGCTGGAGGGGTTGAAGATAGCAAGCCCTGTGGGCGAGATAGAGATGCGAGCCTGTGACCATCAAGCTGTGCTGCCGATGTATCTGGGTGTGACCAAGAAGGTGCCAGAGTACGATTTTATCATTTCTACCGATATAGTGACCCTGACCGGCGATGAGGTGATGCCCACATGCGAGGAGATTAAAAAGGCACGCGAAAAATAATAACTTTGATACAATAAGCGGGGGCTGGCCTTCTGGCCCCCGCTACTGATTATGAAGGAAAGCCAACACTATGGATTTTGCTTCCCTGAGTACTCAGTTATTAGTTGGGCTTAGCCGGGCAATGATTTTGTTCATCGTCTGTGCTGGGTTGAGCTTTATCCTAGGGGTACTCAGGGTTCCTAATATTGCCCATGGTTCACTTTATATGATAGGGGCATTTGCAGCCTATAGTATTTTCACCCATTTGGGCAGCAGTTCCAGTGGCTTTTGGTTGGCCCTAATCCTAGCCCCCTTGGTAGTAGCCTTGGTGAGCTTGGTAGCAGAAAGGGCGCTGTTCTGCCACCTCTACCAAAGAGAGCATCTGATGCTGCTGCTATTTACTTTTGCCTTGATGCTTATCCTTGACGATTTGGTAAAGATAACCTGGGGCCCAGAATATTGTTCGGTGTTAGCGCCGAACATACTCAGAGGATCGGTCTCAATGTTTGGGGCTTCGCTTCCCCGCTACAATCTTTTTCTTCTCATCGTTGGGCCGCTGGTAGCCATTTTTTTATGGCTTTTTGTAAATAAAACCAAGATAGGTAAGATCTCCCGTGCAGCAGCTGTTGACAGAGAGATGGTAGGGGCAGTAGGTATAAATGTAAGTTGGGTTTTTGCTGCAGCATTTGTGATCGGTTGTTTTCTCGCTGGTCTTGGTGGAGCGCTGGTCGCTCCAACGGTGAGTATCTGCCTAGGGATGGATCATGACATTATTATCGAGGCCTTCCTCATCGTCACTATTGGGGGATTGGGGAATATTTGGGGAGCTCTTGTCGGCTCACTTATTTTTGGGGTGACCCACTCCTTTGGCGTATTGCTTTGGCCACAATTTGCCATTGTATTTCCTTATGCTGCAGTAGTTATTGTATTGCTTTTACGTCCCAGGGGGCTTCTTAAATCAGTTTGGTAACAAGGGGTCGAGGCTTGTTCAGAGGGATTACCGAAAAGAGGTTGCTTTGGTTTTTAGCTATTATCTTCATTGTTTTACTTATTTTCCCCTCAATCCTTCCTAGATTTTACACCTATATAATAGCGTTGATCTTTGTCACCTCTCTTTTGGCCATGAGCCTTAATCTCGTTGTCGGTTATGGTGGAATGTTCCAATTTCATCACGGTGTCTTCTACGGGGTAGGGGCTTATACGGTTGCCCTAATGTTGACTAAGACCTCCCTGCCTGTCTGGGTAGGTTTTGTCGCCGGGCCCGTAATGGCGACGGTGACGGGGTTTCTCATAGGCTGGTTTTGTGTCAGACTGACCAGGCTTTATTTTGCCATGCTCCAGATCTCTTTGGGCTCACTGATTTGGGCCATCGCCTTCCGCTGGTATACCCTTACTGGCGGCGATGATGGCATCCATGGTGTACCCATGCCGGCTTTACTCTCTTCCCAAAACAATTCTTACTACTTTATTTTAGTCATTCTTACGATCTGCTTGATGGCCATGTACTTGATAGTAAAATCTCCTTTTGGGCGTACTCTTCAGGCCATCCGGGATAACCCACAGCGATGCGAGGCAGTAGGGATAAATGTAAGGCGTCATCAACTTAAGGCAATAGTAATTGCAACATTTTTCGCGGGAGTAGCCGGGGTTTTGTTTGTTGTGCTGGAACGATCCGTCTTCCCCGACTTATTGTTTTGGGTCTTGTCGCTGGAAGTGTTCATAATGTGCCTTTTGGGAGGATGGTTTACTTTCGCCGGACCAATTTTGGGGGCAGCAATAATAGTGTCGCTACGGACTTTCGTCGGTATCTATACGGAGTACTGGACTTTGGTTTTGGGGGTGATTCTGATATTGCTGATCTTCTTCTTGCCGGAGGGTGTGATGGGATATTTCTTAGGGAAATTTAGGCCTCTAGCCAAAGAGGTAGCGCACAGGAGTGAATAGATGTTGCGTGTGGAGGCCGTGGAAAAATCGTTCGACGACTTTAAGGCGGTGAATGGGGCTAATCTAGTCGTTGGAAAAGGTGAGTTGGTGGCAGTGATCGGCCCCAACGGTGCTGGAAAGACCACCCTTTTTAACTTGATCACCGGCCAACTTAAACCGGATGAGGGGAGGATAACCTTTAAGGGAGAGGACATCGGCGGTTTACCCCCTTACGAGATCTGTAAAAAGGGGATCGCCCGCTCATTTCAGATAGTCAACATCTTTCCCCGCCTTACTGTCTTCGAGAATGTCCAGGTGGCAGTGTTATCGCAACAGAGGAAGAGCTCAGAACTTTTGCATCCAGCTCACAATATAGCTGTGGAGGAGACAGAGGTCATTTTGGAAAGCGTAGGTCTTTCGGGAAAGGCACTGGAGGTAGCTGGTTCGCTCTCCCATGGTGATCAGAAGATATTGGAAATAGCGATAGCCTTAGGGAATGAACCAGAGCTGTTGATTTTGGACGAGCCTACAGCAGGTATGTCTCCTGAGGAGACATCGGCGACCATGGAGCTAATTAAGAGGTTGGCTGATACCCGAGGTTTAACCATCTTGTTCTGTGAGCATGATATGGAGGTGGTGTTCTCCGTGGCACAGAGCATCATGGTTATGCATCAAGGGCGCACCCTTGTTCAAGCAGAACCACAGGAGGTAAGGAGGAACAAGGAGGTGCAGGAGGCCTACCTAGGGGGTGAGTAGTGCTTGAGGTAGAGGGAATTCACACCTATTATGGTCTGAGTCATATCCTCTTTGGGGTTACCCTCAAGGTTGAGCGAGGAGAAATAGTGTGCCTACTTGGCCGTAACGGAGCCGGGAAGACCACCACGCTGAAGAGCATAATGGGGTTGACGCCACCAAAACAGGGTAGCATCAGGTTCAAGGGGGAGGAGATTAGCGGGATGGAGCCCTATTTGCTTGCCCGCAAAGGCATTGGCTATGTCCCCGATGACAGAAGGATATTTGCTGACCTTACTGTCGGTGAAAACCTGGAGATTGCTGCAAGGCAGCTCAAGGAGGAACAAGGGTGGAGTAAAGAGAAGGTCTATGAGATCTTTCCCGCCTTAAGGGATATCGAGCACCGCAAAGGTGGTTGTCTTAGCGGTGGTGAACAGAAGATGCTGGCCATTGCCAGGGCACTGATGGGGAATCCTGATCTTTTGCTCCTGGATGAGCCTACCGAGGGTTTAGCACCTGTGCTGGTACATGCCCTGGAAGAGAAGATAAAAAAATTGAAGGAGGCCGGTTTAACTGTCCTGCTGGCTGAGCAAAACGTGCGATCTGCCCTTAGATTAAGCGATCATGGCTATATTATAGATAATGGGCAGATCCGCTATCAGGGAAGTATTGAGGAACTAAAAGAGAATGAGGAGGTAAGGAAGAAGTATTTATTGGTCTAGTAATGTTTTCATCTCCTTATGAAGGCCTAATGCCCTGCTGATGAGAACCCCACCTCCAGGGCCCGGAGGTTAGCTTCCTGAAGGTGAGATGGAGTAAGACGTGAGGTTATCTCTCTCACCTCTTCGTAGGAGAAGGGAATCCTGTCGGTGGAAATTCCATAGCCGATGAGCACAAGGTTAACAGCCAAGGGATTTCCTATTCTCCTGGCCAATTCATCGGCGTCTAATATGTATAGAGTTATTTCCCCTTCCTCCTGATAAGGGAGTTGTTCAGGAGAGTTGATGATGGCAGCACCGCCCTTCCTCAACATAGACAGATTCCTCAACCCTTCCTCCTTTTGAAACCCGAAGAGGATATCCGCCGTTGCTTTGCCGACCAAGGGGCTGTGATAGTGGCCTATCTTGAGGTGGGAGACTACAGAACCTCCTCGCTGGCTCATCCCATGGGTCTCCGATCCATAGACCAGCTCCCCTTTGCTATGGGCTAGCTCATAGAAAATCCTGGTGGCGAACAGAACTCCTTGCCCCCCCACTCCAGCAAAGATTATTTTTAGTTTCATGACTTGTTCTCCTTAATCGCCCCCTGCGGGCAGACATAGACGCAGAGACCGCACTGTATGCAGGTGCTCTCATCCACCTCTGCTTTTGTGTCGCTCATTATGAGGGAAGGACATTCAAAGAGCTTTAGGCAGTATCCACAGCCTACACAACCCTCGACCATGGGCATAGAGATAGCTCCTCGCGGGCACACCTCAGCACAAAGCCGGCAAAGTGTGCATTTATCAAGGTCAATTCTGTACCCCTCTTCCCCTCTCACTATGGCCTCTTCTGGACAAGAGATCAAGCAATAGTCGCACTTGGTACAGCTACCACAGTGAAAGCATCTTTCAGCCGCTTCCTTTTGCGCCTGCATCAAAGAAATGCCCCTTTGTACCTCAACAAATCCCCTCGCTGCCCTCTTTTTAGAGATCCTCGGAAGGGATGGTCTGTTCTGTTGAGGGAACCAACTCAGATCTATATCTTCAATTGAGACCTTCTGAAGGACTCTTATCTTTTGTGTCGATGGCATATCTACATCACCCTGTAGATATTTGTGGATAGCTAAGGCCCCTCTGCGGCCTGATCCCAGGGCATGGGCGACTGTTCGAGGTTGGGGAAGGAGGTCGCCACCTATGAAGATCCCCTTTTTCAATTCATCTAACTCACAGTTCAAAAATGACAGATCAGGTTCTTCCCCTATGGCTACCACTACCCCCTCTAGCTCCATGGTGAATTGGGAACCATCAATGGGAGATACTTCTCTTCGGCCGTCATCGCCCATATCTGCTCGCCGCATCTTCACCAACTCTACTGCCCTAATCCTTCCCCCTTCTTCCAGGATCCTTACTGGGGACACAAGATATTCTATCTTCACCCCTTCGGCTAAAGCCTCTTGGACCTCCTGGTGGTAGGCAGGCATCTCCTCCTCTGTCCTTCGATAGAAGATCGTCGTGCTGCACCCCATCCTCAGAAGGCAGCGAGCTACATCTATCGCAGTATTCCCTCCACCAATAACCCCTATCCGCCCCTTTATCTCGATCTCTTTCCCCATATTGATGGCCTGCAATATATCTAAGCCCTGATATACGCCTTCTAGATCCTCACCCGGTATTCTCAGTTTTTTTCTTTTATGGGCACCAGTGGCCAAGAATACCGCCTTAAAATTCCTTTTTAACTCTTCGAGAGAAATATTCATACCAACCCTTACCCCTGTGCTTATCATTACCCCCAGGGACTTGATCCGATCTATCTCTCTGCGCAAGACGTCCTTCGGGAGACGGTAGGGGGGGATTCCATATCTCAACATTCCACCCACTTCCGGCTGTGCCTCGAAGACATGGACTTTATAACCTAAAAGTGCCAGGTTATAGGCACATGTCAGCCCAGCTGGTCCTCCTCCTACCACCGCCACTTGGATACCGTTTCCCCTTCGCTTCTTCTCCAAGGCTATCCTTCCCCCCTCGTCTCCAATTGCCCTTTCCAATGCGGCGATGGCCACCGGCTGATCCCACTGGCCACGGTTACAGGCCTCCTCGCAGGGGTGAAAGCACACCCTGCCACAAACAGAGGGAAAGGGGTGCCGCTTTAAGATCTCCTGCACTGCCTCCTCTAAATTTCCCTGGGCAAGGAAGGAGAGAAAGGCCTCCACATCTGTGCCTGCTGGGCAGGCCTCATTGCAGGGAGGGGTTCTATCCTGATATAGCGGCTTAAGGATCTCTTTTTCTATAGAGGATGGAGGAGGTTGAATCACCACTTTCACCCTCTTTTCGACGGGCATCTCTCGGATCAGTTGTATACACGGATGGCGGGATATTATGACAGCTACTCCTCCCCTTTCTTCCTCTGTATGCCTTTGAGCTTCCCTCACCACTGAGATCATTTCGGGGATATCGTAAGGGTCGATTATCCGCAAATATTCGATGCCACAACCCCTTACCAAATCTTCGATGGATACTGCTTCTGCCTGACCTCTATCGACCGCCTGATTCGAGGCCGGTGTGGGCTGCATGCCCGTCATGGCGGTGGTGCTGTTGTCAAGGATTACCAAGACAAATCTAGCTCTGTTGTGGACCGCATTAACCAGTGCAGGGATGCCTGCGTGAAAAAATGTAGAGTCCCCAATAGTGGCCACAATTGGCACTCGTTGGCCATCCTGTCGATAGGCCTGATAAAGACCGCTAGCTATATTGATGGCTGCCCCCATGTCGAGGATGATATCCACGGCCCCTAGATTTAGGCCCAAGGTATAACAGCCAATGTCGCTGGGGAAAATGGCTTGAGGGAAAGCCCTTCTGATGGCGTAAAAGGCAGCCCTGTGAGGGCAACCTGAGCAAAGGGTGGGCCTGCGCAGGGGTATTTCAGCCTCAACGCCCAAACTTTCACCCTCTGCCTCGGAGATTATTCCTAACTCACGGCCTACCTGTTTCAGGATTCTCTCCACCACCTCTGGAGTCAGTTCCCCCTCTTTGGGTACGGTACCATCTAACCTTCCCCTGACCTTTTCCCTCTCCCTTAACTGGAGTTCCAAAACAGCATCTGGCTCCTCTAGGACTAAGATGTGGTGGCAAAAGGAGACAAAAGGCCTTACCACCTCCTCTGGAAAAGGACAGGAAGTACCGATTCGCAAGATAGGGATTTCGGCATCGATCCCCATATCTTCCAAGAGGTCTCTGAGGGTGCCATAAACAATTCCGCCGGCTATTATACCCAAGGGGAAAGGTTTAGAGGATGGGCGTAAGGGGGCTCCAGCTAAGATTGAGAAGTTAAAACGTGAGGTCTCATATTCCTTTTTAATGGCTGCCAACTTGCGGCTAAGATCTCGATGAAGGGTGTACCGATAACGGGGGGTAGCTGCCCAACGATGGGGGTTTTTTTCAAAAGCAGCCGTTCGATCCTCCCTTCTGGGAGGATCGAACTTGATAGTCTGCCTGGCGTGGCATATCCTGAGGGTGGGGCGCAAAAGCACAGGTATCTCAAACCTCTCGGAAAGCTCAAAGGCATATTTAGCCATTTCCTTGGCTTCCTGCGGTGAGGAAGGATCCAAGACGGGGACTTTGGCCAAAAGGCCCCAAAACCTGGAGTCCTGTTCCGTCTGAGAGGAGTAGGGGCCGGGGTCATCGGCGGAGATGATGACGAAACCTCCTTTTACTCCGGTGTAGATGGAGCTCATCAAAGGGTCGCTTGCCACGTTGAGTCCTACCTGTTTCATGGCCACAGCAGCCCTTTTGCCGGCATAGGAGGCTGCTAGGGCAATCTCGAAGGCCACCTTTTCATTTATCGACCACTCTACGTAAACATCCAAACCCTCTTCTTCCCTGAACTTTAGCACCCCTGGCAAGATCTCCGAGGCAGGAGTGCCAGGATAGGAGGCCATCACCTGGCATCCTCCTTCCACTAAGCCCCGGGCGATGGCCTCGTTGCCAAGAAGTACCCTTGATGTCACAATTAACCCTCCCTGATGAAGGTACTGGATAGATTATGAAATTTGAGGCTTATTATATTATTAACTTCCTTCCCAGGACAAGGGAAAAGATGAACTTTTGACTTGACAAAAATTAAAAATAGTTGTAAACCCAAATGGAAGGAAAAGGGAAATTATTTGCATTTTAGTCAATAAGATTAACAAGTTACCCTTTTGAGAGGTGATGGATGAAGAAAGGAACGATATTTTTCTTGTGCGGCGTAATGTTACTTTTAGGGTTTAGTCATGTGGGGCGAGTCTTTCCTGCTCAAAAGGTCTTAGATAGGGAGATGGATTATATAGTGAAAAAGGGGGATACCCTGTGGGATATATCTCAGAGGTTTTACGGCGATCCCTTTCTATGGCCTAGGCTCTGGCAGCAGAATCAATACATAACCAATCCTCACTGGATCTACCCAGGGGACCGTATCCGCCTCTATCCTTATAAGGTGCTAATAGAAGAGGAAAAACCTGCTAAGGTTAAAGGGGTAAAGCCACCACTTGCCCGCAAGCCGAAAGGGGTTCCTCCTACTCTGCTACCTCCCCCAGCTAAGATAAAACTCGTTTGCTATCCGGAGGTCTATTCAGCCGGATTCATAACAAAGCAGATGATGGAGGGGATAGGAAGTATCATCGAGGCCAAAGAGGACAAAGTGATGTTGAGCGAGGGCGATAAAGTTCATCTCACCTTTAAGAAAGGAATGGAGGTAAAAAAGGGGGATAAGTTCACTATCTTCAGGGTTGGTGAGCCCATAATCCATCCTATCACCCACAAGGTGATAGGGAGAAAAGTCATGATCTTGGGGATAGTAAAGGTCACTGAACCAGAAGGTGAGACTAAAATGGGTTTTATAATCCTCTCTTTCGACCCCATCCTCAGGGGTGATGAGCTTCTGCCTTATATACCTCCTCGAGAGGAACTTGCTGTAAGTAAGTTGGGGAGGCCCCTTTTTGGATGGATCGTGGCCTCAAAAAGAAAGAAAGAAGAGCTGGGTGAAGGTGACATAGTATATATCGACCGAGGGGAGGGTGACGAGATCAAACCGGGACATCTTTTTTTGGTGTTTCGTCGAGGAGAGTTGGCCTTGGATCCTCTCTCCAAGAAAAAGGTCAGGCTTCCCGAGGACTTGATCGGGAAGATGGTTGTCATAAGGACGCAAAAGAAGACCTCCACGGCCTTGATTACAAAGAGCCGACTCCCCATCCATGTGGGAGATGAGATCATGGCTGTCACTGAATGACCTCGTCTCCTCTTGACTGTTAGCCATTGTGGAATTATCTTTGAAAGCTAGCCTCTTGTAATCAGCAAGTTTTTCAATCTTACCTCAGGAGGTTTCATCCCCGAAAGCAATAATGAAGTACTTACTCTTTTTGGAGGGTTCAAGGGATTAAGGATTATGGAGGACAAGCTCTTTTGGCTAGCCTTAAATATGGTTTCTGGAGTGGGCCCCATCGCCTACCGGAACCTGCTGGCCAGATTTCAAGATCCACAGGGGGTGTTTACTGCTTCTATTCGCGAACTGACCGCCGTGGAAGGGATAGGCGAGAAGACGGCGAGGGCCATTAAAAATTTTCCGGTGCAGCAGATCGCCGCTGAGGAGTTAAAGAGGGCGGAGAATTTAGGGGTTTCCATCCTCACATCCCGAGATAAGGGCTACCCCCAAAACCTTCTCCAAATCCACGATCCTCCTCCTCTTTTATATGTACGAGGGGAATTGAAAGAGGGGGACTCCTTGGCGATTGCCATAGTGGGCTCCCGCAAAGTCTCCCCATATGGACGGGCGATGACCAAGAGGATCAGTAAGGAGCTGTCTGCTGTTGGTGTGACGGTGGTGAGCGGGATGGCCAGGGG
>Ga0180300_10000922_pt1 | contig 13338 bp, 7 predicted proteins | sample GuaBasSediGuay15_FD_121798 | JGI IMG/M metagenome (GOLD analysis project Ga0180300, IMG submission 121798) | Subseafloor sediment microbial communities from Guaymas Basin, Gulf of California, Mexico - Guay15, Core 4569-2, 21-24 cm | ecosystem: Environmental > Aquatic > Marine > Hydrothermal... | reverse complement strand
CTACTTCTACAAAGCTCCTTAGAACAATATATGCTCTTCTCACTCAAAATCGGCTCTTCACTGAAGTCCCTTTTATTCATCATTCTATATAGTTGACTCCTTATACTTTATCTTCTATTTTCCTATCATCTCATCATTAATTTCTAATGTAAATTTATCGATTTCTACCCATGCTCCTCTTTTAGTACAAACTCTACTCGCTAACCAATTTGCTTTTAAATTAATTTTTTCTAATTCTTCTCCTTTAAGAAGACCTATAGCTAAACCAGCAGTAAAAGCATCTCCTGCTCCTACAGTATCAACTGTTTTAACTGGAAAGCCAGGGTGAGAATAAAAATTTTCTTTAGTAATTAAATAACTTCCTTTTTCCCCCTTAGTCAATGCAATTAATTTTATTGAATAGGTATTAAGAAGAAATCTTAAAATTTCTATCTTATCTTTTATATCCCATGAAAATGATGAGGAAAGGATTTCTAATTCTTCTTCATTAAGTTTTAATACATCGGCTATTTGCAAAAGTAAATTGATGAGTTCCTTTGAGAAGTAAGGAGGTCTAAGGTTAATGTCTAAAACACGTATACAATTTGGCTCTATCTGATTTAAAAACCATTCAATAGTAGACCTGCTAATTGGTGAACGAAATGCGAGAGTTCCGAAATATACAACGGATGCTTTTTTAGCAAGGTGGCTGAGAGAAATATTTTTTTCTAAAAAATCCCATGCCGCATTTTCTCGAATGATGAATTTAGGTTTACCATTCGAATTAAGTTTTACATTTACAGTTCCTGTTGGGTGAATATTATCAACTTGAATGTAACGAGTTGATAAATTGTAACGCTTGAACTTATTTAAAGTAGCATCTCCTAAGGAATCTTTTCCAATTCTACTAACCAAAATGCTTTTAACTCCAAGCAAATGAGAATAGTAAATAAAATTAGCTGGAGCACCACCTAATTGTGGTCCATCTGGAAAAATGTCCCATACTATCTCCCCTATTCCAACAATTAGCATGTTTTGAATATTTTTGACTTTTTTCTTATTTCTCGAAATAAGCTTTTTTTGGATGATCATCTGAAAATATAATATAGCAAGACCATTAAGATAAATAATAATCCAGCCAAAACACGAGGGTCTTTTAAACCCTCAATACGTTTATAGCTGATTACTTTGACAGGATTTTCCCAGGTTAAACCTTCTACATTTTTTTTCGAAGGTTTAGGTGTACACAAACTAACTATAACAAAAATAATGCTACAAATAACAAACATCCACCATGCTTGCATCATAAAAGGAATCCCTAATTTTCGGGTGATTAATTTTTCTTTACCAAAAACTGGTAGGTCTAATATGAAAATAAGTATTCCAAGAAAAAAACCTATTATAAGAGTAACTATTGATGCTTCTTTAGTTCCTCTTTTCCAAAAAACTCCCAAAAGAAATACGGCTGTTATCGGAGGAGCAAGATTAGAAGCTATTGCATTTATAGCTTCAAAGATGCTTGAATACTTTCCACCTTGTGTGGACCAAAGCATTGCCAATAACATTATAATTACAGCACTTATTCGACCGATTTTCACTTGTAAGTCATCTGATACAGAAGGCTTCAATTTTTTAACAATATCAATCGCCACCAGGGTAGCTGCACTATTTAGAGCGGCGGAAATAGAACTCATTAGGGCTGCTAATAATGCAGCTATTATAAAACCTTTAATTCCAGTCGGTATTAAGTTTTTTATAAGCACAGGAAGGGTTTGATTTGCATCATTTCCTATTTCGTTTTTAAAAAGAACATATCCAATTACCCCAGGTAAAACAAGAATAAAGACAGGCAAAATTTTTAACACACCCGCAAAAAGGGCCCCAAATTGAGCATCCTTTTCACTTTTAGAGCCAAGGATTCTCTGTACAATTGTTTGATCAGTACACCAATACCAGATACCTAAGATTGGATATCCTAAAAATACTGCATACCAATTCAATCCAACTTGACTGTGTGTATGAAGCATACTTAATTGGTGTGGTTTAAGAACTGATTTAAATTGCATAATATTAGTGATTCCATAATTATTCAAAGCGAAAATCGCGGAAAGAGTTATTATAGCTGCACCAACTACTAAGATAAAACTTTGAATAGTTTCAGTAACCACCACAGCCCTTAATCCGCCTAAAACAGTGTATATACCAGTCATAATTGAAATTATAATTATCGAAGTAATTACATTAATACCAAAAAATTGTTTCATTACTGCAGCACTGGCATATATACTCATACCTATATGAATAAACAAAGCAGCAAATATGCTTATTACGGCAAGCATAACTCTTGAGCTTGAAGAGTATCTTTTTTCTAAGAATTCAGGTAAAGTTGATATCTTAGAATTGAAATAAAAAGGTGCAAAAACCAAACTCAAAATTATTAGAGTGAATACAGCCATCCATTCGAAATTTCCCCATACTAAACCTTCATTATAACCCGCAGCAGCTAATCCTACTAAATGTATAGTAGAAATATTTGCAGCAAATAGAGCAGCTCCCACTGCAGGCCACTTTAAAGCTTTACCCGCTAAAAAATACTCTTCACTCGATAATTTGAATTTTCTGGTTGAGAGTAAGCCTATTATTACAATTCCAATTAAATAAGCAATTATAATGATTAAATCCACTATAGGTAATTTGATTCCTTCCATTTTTTATTTGATAATTTATTGGTGTAATTGTAACGATTTATATCTTAAATAATCATAGAACTCTAAGCTTAATACTTTCTGTGTAATTAAAGAAACCGCACCCATCACAGCAGCTTTAAGACCAAATGTAGCAGGTTGAATAGTAACTTCTTTTACAGCTCTATTTAAAGCCCTTGCCCTCACTATTTTCTTTATTCCATCAAAAAAGATATCTCCAGCCTGTGCAACTCCTCCACCAATAACAATTGCTTCAGGGTTGAAAAGGTTTATTAATGCTGAAATTCCAATGCCAAGGTATTCTGTAGCTTTGTTAATTATACTCCAAGCAAGGGTATCTCCTTTCTTTGCCGCTAAAAAAACTATCTCGGCAGTGATTTTGTTAAGATCACCCTTACACATACTCCACATAATACTTTTTGATCCTATTTTTTTTAATTCTAATTGAGCAGCCCTGGCAATACCATTACCAGAAGCAAGTGCTTCCAAACATCCAAAATTGCCACAGTAACATTGGATTTTACTATCCTTTTCTAAAGTTATATGGCCAAATTCGCCAGCCATACCATTAGCGCCAAAAAGAGGCTTGCGATTTATAATAATTCCAGCTCCGATCCCATATCCTACATTAACGCAAATAAAGTTCTTGTACTTTTTACCTATTCCATAATATAACTCCCCAAGAGCCATTACTCGAGTCACATTATCAAAAACAATTGGAATATTTGTTTTTTGACTTAGATAACCGATTATATCTGCATCGTACCATCTGAAATTAGGAGAAAATTCAACTATATTTTTCTTTTTATTAATAAGTCCAGCAACAGCCATACCAATCCCACATAAACGGTTTTGTTTCTTTCCTAATTTCATTTTGAGTTTTTTAATCACACTCCAAGTCCTTTCCATAACGTTATAAAAACCTTCTTCGACTTTAGTAGGTATTTTTTCTTCAGCGATAATTTTGGCTTCTAAATTAGCTACAACCCCTAATATATTAGTAGTTCCTAAATCAATTCCAATAATAAAGTTATTATCAGGAAAATATTGAAGAAGGTAGGGGCGTCTTCCTCCAATAGATGCGCCCCTTCCTGCTTCTTTAACAAATCCAGCATTAATCAAATCATCAATTATTCTCGATATTGTGGGAGCACTGAGCCCACTTAATTTGGAAAGGTCTGCGCGAGAAATTAATGATTTTTCACGAATCAGATTTAAAATCTTTCTAGTATTTAATTTCAGTATGTATTTTGCATTTCCCTTTTCATGTTCTGTCAATTTACTTAAGCCTCCAAATTAAGTGGGCTCCAGATTTTAATATTATCATCAGAATTTGTATAAAATAGAAAATCTTACAGTTCTGGCTCCATTATAACCACGCAGCCCAGTAGAGCCGGGCACATAGACTCCCTCTGTTGTGTTTTCATCCACTGGTCTCCATATTCCTCCTGGATTACTTGCTACGGTTAGGGTATACATACCAAGAACATTGAATATGTCTACATAAACTCCTAATATTCCAGGGCCTAGTTTGAAGTCTTTTTCAATTCGAACATCAAGACTATCTGTTGCTTCATTTCTGCGTGTTCCTCTCGGCTCCGCTAAAATATTGTAACCAATTGATTTTACACGATGAGTTTTAGCCCATTCCTCCGGCGGATAAACTGTCACACTTCGTCCCCAAGCTGTTCCATCATTATGCTGATAGAAGAAAGAAAAAATAAAATCATAAGGGAATTTAAATGTCCCGTAAAGTTTTATTACTAAAGGCCTGGAATAAGGTAATTCACCATACGAATTAACAAAAGCATTTGCATGGGATAGGGCATATAAAGTTGTAAATGTAGCCCAGGTAACTGGATAGTTACCTTTGCTCTTAGAGATAGTTATAGAACCTCCAAGATGCCAGCCGTGAGACATCCTTTTTTCAAAGCTAATTTCCACTCCGTTATACTTTGTAGTACCTTCTGGTATATTTGTCAAGCGATAATATGTGGGGGGAGCATTCTCCGATAGAAAGTATAAAGTGACTTTTTTAGCAGGAAAATCTTTATAAGCAGGTACAATTGTAGTGAATGGAATCCACCATTCAGGAGCTAATTCATATTTGTACCAATACCTTCCAGATTGTTTGTCATAAAGAACACTTCCTAAAACTCTTTTTCGTTCTTTACGAACATATCTAATACTTAAAAGAAAATCTTTAAACAATTCATGCTCGAGGCTAACAGTGTATTCATTTATATATGGCACCTTCACATCAGGGTCTATTGCTTCTAAATAAGCTTTAGATACCATAGGAAGAGGACTTTGGCCATAAGCTTCTTCATAATGATCTATTCCAGGGAGATCTGGTTTACCATTATTATTAAGATCCCACCAATTGAAAGTAAAAGAGCGCCAAGTTAATGGATACATTCCTGAAAAAGTACCAGTTGGAAAATTTTCCGCTTGATGTGTAAAAGATAATTTAAGGACTGTTTTACCAGTTCCAAATAGGTCAAAAGTTAAGCCCAAACGAGGCGAAATAAATACTCCATAAGGAAATGCGTTGTCCCATGTTTCATATGTTATTTCATCGTATGGATTAAAACCATAAACTGGTTTGAAAATAGTCTCTCCAATTGCAAGTGCAATAGGGTCAACTGCTGCTCCTTTAGTTCTCCCTGGAACCCAAGCTTTGAGGGTATCAGCTCGTACACCAATGTTCAAGGTAAATCTCTTAAAATCAATTGAATCTTGGATAAATCCACCAAATCGGCGAACTGACCCTGTTTCATATGAGCTTCCATATTCAGCTCCTATAGCTAAATATTCAAGAAGTCCATCACCATAAACTGGGTGTGTACCTCCGTAAATAGCACGATAATAGTAGGGAGAACCATTATAATAATACCAGAATAAAGGTTGTTTCATATAGAATCCCCAATCTCCTCTATATTTTTCCCAATCAAATCCTAATTTAAATTCATGATCAGCGCCAAAAAAATCATCTATGAATTTAGTTAAAGTAAGTGCTATATTAACCCTGGGTTTGTAAGTATATTCTTGAGGACCACAATTTCCCCATTGGTAGCCCGTATATAAATCAATGAAGGAAGGTCCATCTGGATTTGCTTCCTTTGTATATAATCCTTGCCATTTGAAATAGACTCCTCCTGCTCTTAGATCTAAAATAGTGCTATTATCAATAAACCAGGAAACACTTCCATTATAGTAAGCTCTCACTGGTTTATTGTGCTTATTTGCTTCATGAGTTCTCCACCACCCACCATAATAATATGGAACATCACTCATTGCAAAATGAGTCATTAGTGAAAGCCTAATGTTTTTTGCCGGCTGAGCTGTTAATTTAAAATAAGCTACATACGAAGGAAACGGACGATCATAATTATCGTAACGTTTACCATTGATGATCGTTGGTCTAAAATCACCTGACCTTTTACTCCTTAGGTAGCGGACTTCGCCCATAAACCAAATTTTATCTTTAATTATTGGTCCACCCACTGCTAAAGAGGCATCTACATCATAAACAGGAGTAGATGGTCTAGCTAAATTTAAAACTGTAAGAGCAGGTTCAGGAATATGGACTCCTGTAAGGTCTTCATTTGTATAGTATACTGATGCTTCACCTGAAAATTCATTGCCTCCACTTTTTGTTACAATATTGATCATTCCAAATCCAGCTCCATAATACTGAGCTGATGCACCTGCTGTAATAATTTCTACTTCTTCAACCATATCCCAAGCCATTGGGGTATCCCAGCCTAATAAAGTGGGTCCTATGTCAGAATCACCAGCTTGTATTCCTTCTATCATGCTTCCAAATTCACCCCTTCCACTTCCATAAATAGTTGTACCAACAACGCCTGGAACAGCCTTAAATACGGATGTGAGATTTCTAGTAAAGGGTAAGGAGGTCAAGGTATCTCCGCTAATAACTGTAGAAGTCCCAGATTTAGCTACATCTACGGTAGGGGAGGGTGCTGTTACAACAACTTCATGTTCAATTTCCGATGGTTTCATTTGGATTTCAATATAAATTGTTTTTCCAACATTAATAATTATTCCCTTTCTTATTACAGTTTCAAATCCAGGCAATTCTGCCCTAAGTTCATAATTTGAACCAGGTGGAATCATAGGAATTCGAAAGATACCATCTGAGTCACTCGTCACTGTGAATGTCCCCATCATAGAGGGACCAGAAAGGGTAATTGTAACTCCAGGTAAAGGAGTGCCCATGTCATCAATGACCTTCCCTTTTATTGCTCCTGTTTTTAATTCTTGTGGAGCAATTAATCCGGTAATAAGGAAGGTCATTGCCATACCCAGTAAGATTACTTTTTTTACTTTGTTCATCATACCCCTCCTTCCTTTTTTAATATAAGAAAGAAAGTTAAAATGTCAAGTCTTATTTAAAATTTTTTATAATTTTCTTCCATTGTTTTATTCGATATTTTTAAAACTTTCTTAACCTAAGAAATATTTATTGATTTTTCTTTCTGAAGAAATTAAAATTAAAGAGAATTAAAGAGAAAAAGTTGATGAGAGAAAAATTGAGGAAAAATTGATGATGATATCGACTTCTGAATATAAACAATTTCATAAATGGTGAAAGTAGTAATCCTTAGAATTATTTAGGATAGAATAATTAAATAGGAGGGTTTAGATATGAGAAGAATTTTATCAAAAGGAATAGCCATTTTTTTTGGTTTAATATGGTTTTGTGCTTTGGTTGGAAAGAGTGAAACAATAGCTTACTGGAAATTTGATAAAGTAATAAATAACAAGACAGTTGATTTTGCATCCGGGTTTGAAGATATAATAGAGGGAAATTTTAGGATCGTGAAAGGAGTCTTAGGTAACGCTATTAAATTTGATGGGTTTACAACTATTATAATAAGAGAGAAAGAAAAGACACCAAAATTGAGTGGCGATTTTACTATAGAGGCTTGGGTTGCTCTTGCTGCTTATCCTTGGAACTGGTGCCCTATAATAGCTCAGGAGAATGAAGGTAAAGAAGGGTATTATTTTGGCATTGGACCCACCGGGGAAGTTGGATTAAAAATGGCTATAAATGGAAAATGGGTAGAATGTGTGTCCAAGGACAGAATTTCTTTAAGAAAGTGGTATCATTTAGTAGCAACTTTTAGTGAAAAAAAAGGAATTAAAATCTTTATAAATGGGTCTCTTACAAGTAAACTTAAAGTAGTTGGTAAGCTGACCCCTGCTATTGATGAAAATCTAGTAATCGGAAGAAATAGGGAAAAGAAGGTTCCCAGTCATCCTGTCCGCCCATTTGCAACTCTTCCAGCTTGGTTTTCATTAGATGGTATTATTGACGAGCTTAAAATTTATGATCGAGAAATAAGTTTCGAAGAAGTTGTTGCTAAATATAAATCCTTTAAAAATGTTCAACCACCTGATATTCTGATAAGAAAAATTCCAATCGGTCCTCTTACTCCAAGCCGTTTTGGCGCTTATTACACTAGACTTAATTACTATGAAGAATGGGAAGCACTTTGGAGATGTGGTCCTTATTCTGACATCGTGGTTCAATTTGATAATTCACCAATTAGAGTCATCTTTTGGAGGGGTACTCGATATTCACCTGTTTGGATAATGGATAAAGGTCTAATGCTGGCTGATCAGAGTGCTGAAAATTTCAACAGGAAAGAAGGATGTTTTGAGCATATGTTGGATTCTAAATGTTTTTATTCTCATGTAAGAATAATAGAAAATACACCTGCAAGAATTGTTATTCATTGGCGTTATATTCCTGTTTCTGTTTATCAGCATTTTTCTCAAAAAAATGAATTGACTGGATGGCCAGATGTTATTGATGAATATTATACTTTCTATCCTGATATAATTGGTATTCGTAAAGTAGTTGAGTGGACTTCAGGGAGACGCTTAGGTCCTCAAGAGACTATTATTCTTTGTAATCCAGGGCAGAAACCCGAAGATGTTATAAATCTGGATGCGTTGACCCTAATTAACTTAAAAGGCGAGGCATTTACCTACAGTTGGGAAAATAAAGTACCTAAATTTAAAGAAGGATCACCACCAAATCCTGTTATTCAATTAATTAATTTAAAGTCTGAGTGGAAACCCTTTATTATTTTTGAACCAGGCTGCAGAATGAAGGTTTTTGGCATTGAACATCGTAGAGGCGTTTCTCATTTTCCTTGGTGGAATCACTGGCCTGTTGCTCAAATTCCCTCAGATGGGAGATATGCGCAAGCTCCGGATAGGGCTTCACACTTTTCCATAGCCTGGGGTGGACCCCCCATGCATAAAGGACCTGGTCCTACTTATTGGGGTAACTGGATTTATGGAGCTGGAAGGAAAAGTCCTAAAGAATTATCAGTTCTTGCTAAATCTTGGATAAATCCACCTTCATTAACTATTAAGGAAAAAGGTTTAACTTTCCAAGGTTATGATCGTGGTCAACGAGCTTATATAATCACCTGTGATTCAGAAGTACTCAATAATCAGGTAGATATAATAGTTAATGCTAATCAAGAGTCTCCAGTTGTAAACTTATGTTTTGTTTTTAAAAGAGGTGGTGATAGAAAGTTAAAGGTTAGTATTGATAATAGAAAACTTGAACAAGAAAAAGAATACCGTATTGGCACAATTAGGACTTTGGATGGGACCGATATTATATTATGGATTTTCAAAAAATCAGTAGAGCCCTTTAAGATAACAATATTTCCTGTAGTAGAAGAGTAATTAAATAAATATTAAAATGGAAAAAGCCTGAAAATACAAATTCAAAAATCAAATTAATTCAATGTAAGGAGGTAGATATATGATTCAAGTAGTTCTTGAAAAACCAAAAAAAATAGTAATTAAAGAAGTGGAAAAACCGAGGCCAGGTCCAGGAGAAGTATTAATTAAAGTAAGGAGGATAGGAATTTGCGGCTCGGATATTCACGCCTATTATGGAAAACATCCATTCATAGATTATCCAATAGTGCAAGGGCATGAATTCTCAGGTGAAATAGCTGAAATTGGTCAAGGGGTTTCTGATTTTAAAGTAGGAGATAAAGTAACAGTTATGCCTCAGCTTACCTGTGGCAAATGTTATCAATGTTTGCATGGTGATTATCATATTTGTGACAATTTAAAAGTAATCGGATGCCAGGTTGATGGCGCTGCCCAAGAATATATATCTGTCCCGGCAAAACTCACGGTTAAACTTCCTCAAGGATTCGATTTTGACTTCGGGGCTGTGATTGAACCTTTAGCAGTAGGAGTTCATGCGGCGAGAAAATTATCTTATGTGGAAAATAAAAAGCTCCTAGTCTTAGGAGCAGGTCCAATTGGAAATCTCACCTCTCAAGTATTAAAAGCTATGGGAGCCGATTTCGTAATGATTACTGATATATACGATTTCCGCCTTAATATTGCTCAAAAATGTGGAGCAGATTACATAGTTAATGTAAAAAAACAGGATTTAGAGATGGAAATTAAAGAAAAATTTGGAGAGGCAAAAGCTGATTCAATTATTGAGTGTGTTGGATCTGGAGATACCATTAATCAGGCTATTTCTTTAGCACGGAAAGGTTCAGAAATAATTGTAGTAGGGGTATTTGGAAATAAACCAGTTGTTAATTTTAGTCTTGTTCAAGATAGAGAATTAAAAATTCAAGGTTCTTTAATGTATAAAAAAATAGATTATGATATAGCTATTGACCTTATTCATTCTAAGAAAGTGAAGCTTGAGCCTCTTATCACTGCTCATTTCTCCTTAAAGGAATATGCTGAAGCTTATAGATTTATCGAGAATAACAAGGAAAGAACTATGAAAGTTTTAATTGATGTATGAATTATTTACATTTTCTCCAGTATTCTTTAACAATGAGAATTAATTAAAAAGAAGAAAATTCTTCTTAAAAAGTTCATTTTCAAATGAGATCAAAAAATAAATGTTACATTTTTGTTTAGAAGGAGGTAATAATGCAACAAAAACTCAAATTAATTATCATTTTACTACCTATTTCTTTACTCTTCATTCAATGTCAAACAGTATTTAAAAAGCCTAAAGAAATGATGAAGCCATTTGATCCTACAACAGTAATATGGTATAAACATCCAGCTAATAAATGGGAAGAAGCTTTTCCAATAGGAAATGGCCGCCTTGGAGCTATGGTGTTTGGAAAAATTTATGAGGAAAGAATCCAATTGAATGAAGAAACTTACTGGACTGGGGGACCATATAATCAAACAAGAAAAGGCGCAAAAAAATATTTACCGGAGATTAGAAGGTTAATTTTCAATGGTGATTATGTGAAAGCTCATCATCTATTTGGTCGATATTTAATGGGTTATCCAGTTGAACAACAGAAGTATCAATCTTTGGGTAATTTAATTCTTATATTTAAGAACCAAGGGAAAGTAAAAAATTATATTCATAAACTTGATCTTAATACAGCTATTGTCACAACGACTTATGAGCAGAATGGAATATTTTACACTAGGGAGGTTTTTTCATCCCCTGTGGATCAAGTGATCGTAATTAGGATAGAGGCTAATAAACCCAAAGCAATTTCTTTCAAAGCTGAGTTACGCGGTTGTAGAAATCAAGCTCATTCAAACTATGCAACTGACTACTTCCAGATGGATAGTTACGGAAAAGATGGACTTATTTTGAGAGGTAAGTCAGCAGATTATCTTGGAGTAAAAGGTAGAATTCGTTTTGTTTGTTTACTTAAAGCAATTTGTAAAGGGGGACAAGTGAGGACCACTTATCGAGATTTGAGAGTTAAAAACGCAGATACAGTTACTCTTTATATTTCAGCTGCTACCAATTTTATTTCCTATAAAGATGTTAGCGGAAGTCCTCTTAAGAAGGCTGAAGAAATACTTCAGGCAATTGAGAAAAAGACATATCAACAAATTAAAAAAGATCACATTGCAGCTCATCAGAAACTTTTTAGAAGAGTATCAATAAACTTGGGATCCACAAAGAATTCTTTTCTTCCCACTGATGTCAGAATTAAAAAATTTAATGGTCGGAATGACCCTAATCTCGCAGCTTTATGTTTTCAGTTTGGCCGATATCTTCTTATTTCCTCTTCCAGACCAGGGACTCAACCTGCTAATCTTCAAGGCATATGGAATGATAAAATGAATCCCCCTTGGGATTCAAAATATACAACTAATATCAATTTGGAAATGAATTACTGGCCAGCTAATGTTACTAACTTATCAGAGTGTAACTATCCACTTTTCAAAATGATAAAGGAATTGACCGATCAAGGAGCAGATGTGGCTAGGGAGCATTATGGATGCAGAGGATGGGTTTTACATCAAAATACAGATTTGTGGCGAGTAGCTGCGCCTATGGATGGTCCAGACTGGGGGGCTTTTACTACAGGGGGGGCTTGGTTATGTACTCATATTTGGGAACATTATCTTTACACAAGAGATAAAAATTTCCTTAAACAGTATTATCCTATTATGAAAGGAAGTGTAGAATTCTTTTTAGACTATTTGACGCCTCATCCGAAATATGGCTGGTTAGTTACTAATCCTTCTACTTCACCAGAAAACTTTCCTGATAGACCAGGAAATGATCCATTTTTTGATGAAGTGACCGGTTGGATTACACCTGGGACAACATTGTGTGCTGGTTCTACCATTGATATGCAAATTTTGAATGACCTTTTTGGCTATATTATTGAAGCTTCAAAGATCCTTAGAGTTGATATTGAATTTAGAAAAAAAGTTTTAGAAGCAAAAGCTAAATTAGCGCCTATGCAAGTAGGAAAAAATGGGGAACTTCAAGAATGGCTAGAGGATTGGAATTCAAAAGAGAAAAGTCACAGACATATTTCTCATCTGTATGGGCTTTTTCCAGGACACCAGATTTCAGTTAGAAGAACTCCAAAACTTGCTAAAGCTGCTCGATTAGCTCTGGAAAATAGAGGACTTAAAGGAAATGGTTGGTCATCAGCATGGAAAATGGCATGTTGGGCTCGTCTTTATGAACCCGGAAAAGCTATGGATAATTTCCTTTATTATATAAAAAATTATACCTTTAGTAATCTATTTTCCATATGTTCTAAAGCATTGCAAGTGGATGGGAGTTTCGGAGTCACCGCAGCCATTGCTGAAATGTTGCTTCAATCCCACGAGGAATTTATAGATTTTCTTCCAGCTTTACCTTCCTCTTGGTCTAATGGAAGAGTAAAAGGCCTTTTAGCTAGAGGAGCCTTTGAAGTAAGTTTTCGGTGGAAAAATGGGAGAATAATACAAGCTGAAATTTTATCCAAGAAAGGATTATTTTGTAGAATAAGAGTTAACCCCGTAGAAATTCCAAAAATTAAAATTATTTTCAATAAAAAAATAGTAAAATTTAAACGAGTTGAAGAGGATATAATAGGATTTACCACAGAGGCGGGAGCGAGATATATTATCAGATTTGATTGAATTTTTTATATTGTAAGAGAAATACATTACAATTGAGAAACCTTTAAAAATAAATTATTTTAAAACCTCTCAAAAGGTTGATTGAAATAAGCTGAAGTTCCCCCAGAAATTTGACTTAAGAAGATGTAACATATTCTATTTATTATATTTACAGGGAAACAAAAGTGGAAATCGAAAAAATTGGGGGAACTTTTTAAAATTTTTTATTGAAATG
>Ga0180300_10000918_pt1 | contig 13359 bp, 18 predicted proteins | sample GuaBasSediGuay15_FD_121798 | JGI IMG/M metagenome (GOLD analysis project Ga0180300, IMG submission 121798) | Subseafloor sediment microbial communities from Guaymas Basin, Gulf of California, Mexico - Guay15, Core 4569-2, 21-24 cm | ecosystem: Environmental > Aquatic > Marine > Hydrothermal... | reverse complement strand
TTGATGGGGTGTTTATTAACAACGAGCTTGTTAAATACATAACAGCATCTGAATTGTTGAATTTGAACATTGAAACTTGTGTTGATAAATTTACACCAAAACTCCTCAAAAAATATAAAATCGATATGTTTGTTTGTAACCCAAAAGAGGTAAAAGATTATATATTGAAAGGAAAGGCTAAAGGCACGCTGATAAAGGGAGAATGAGGTGGTGATGTGGATATTCATAAGTGCATTTCATGTGGTGCAAATCTAATAGGGGCTAACTACGTTACATTTCCATGTCCAGAGTGTGGAGAGATGATCTATAGATGTAAGAGATGTAGAAAACTGGTGAATCCATATAGATGTGAAAATTGCGGGTTTGAAGGACCTTAGGTGATAAAATGGGGCAGGTGTTTATGAAACTAAGAGTAATGCCAACGGGAGTAGATGTAAATTTAGATGAAATTTCAGAGAAAATTAAGGCTATTAACTTGGAAAATGTGGAAATAAAGGATTCAAAGACACAACCAATTGCCTTTGGTTTGAAGGCTTTACTCATCGTTGCAGTGATGCCTGACGAAGAGGGAATTGGGGATAAATTTGTAGAGGAAATACAGAAGATCGAAAACGTTGAAAGTGTGGAAATAGAATCTATGGAGCTTGTATAAACAATGAAAACAATGAGACCTATAAAAATAGTTACCCCTCCACTAGCTGCAAACTGCTATTTAATCCTTGATGAGAGAAAAACGTTGATAGACTGTGGTGGGGATACAAGATTTATATTAAATGCTTTGAGCAAGTATATGAATCCAAAAGATCTTGATTATCTAATTCTTACCCACTCCCATTTTGACCATGCTGCTGCTACTGGAGATTTGAAAGAATTAGGTTGTAAAATTTTAATGCACAAAGATGAGTATTCATTAGTTAAGGCTCAAGGCTTTACATCCATCTTCTTCAACATAAAGTTCAAGCCTTTTAAACCAGATTTTGAGTTGAAGGGTGGAGAAGTTATTGAGCTTGGAGATGTTGTTTTGAAGGTCATCCACACTCCTGGTCACTCTCCGGGAAGCATTTGTTTGTATGATGAAAACAAGAAGTGGTTGTTCAGTGGCGATACCGTCTTTGCTTACGGAGCTTTTGGAAGGGTTGATTTGCCTGGTGGAGATGCTAAGGCGTTGACAGAATCAATAGAGAAGCTATCAAAGTTGGATGTTGAAAATCTGTATCCTGGTCATGAAGATGTGATTGAAGGAAATGCAAAAGCGTCTATTCTTGAGGCTTTGAGTATCGTAAGGATGATTTTCTGATTGAGATTAAATTAAAATTAATCCTCATATTCAACCTCAAAACTCATAAAATCCTCAGCAATCACTGTATTTTCAAAAATCTCCTTTGCTTCGCTTAACAAAGGTGTAATATCTTTCGAATACCTTGCACTTATGTGTGTTAAGATCAACTTTTTCACATTAGCTTTTTTTGCAATCTCAGCTGCTTCCCTCGCAGTTGAATGCTTACTTTCTATAGCCCACTCCTTTAAATCGAACGTGAATGATGCATCGTGTATCAACACATCAGCATCCTTTGCAATTTCAACTGTTTTTTCGCAAGGTCTTGTATCTCCAGTGTAAACGATTTTCCTACCTTTTCTTGGCTTACCAATAACCATCTCTGGAGTGATGATTTTACCATTAATTTCTATGCTCTCTCCTTGAACAAGTTTAGCATACAATGGGCCGGGAGGAATTCCAAGCTCCTCAGCTTTCTGCCTATTAAACTTACCTCTTCTCTCATCCTCTATCAAAGCATAACCCAAACTTGGAATTATGTGATCTGTTTTGAAGGCAACAACCTTAAAATTTTTAAATTTAATAACATCTCCGTCCTTTAATTCCACAACTTCAATTGGAAAATCGAGATACTTATAACCAAAGGCTTTAAACAAACTTTCAAGAAATTTTGCATTTGGCGAATAGAACGTCAGCTTATTCCTCCTCTCGTTTAACGACATCGTTTCAATCAATCCAAAACAGCCAATGAAGTGATCAGTGTGCAAGTGGGTGATAAAGATGTTGTCCAACTTTCTAAATCCAGCTTTTGCCATCATCATCTGCCTTTGCGTCCCCTCTCCACAATCAAAGAGTATTCTTTCACCACCAAATTGAATTAAAATTGAAGACGGATTCCTTTCAACACTGGGGATAGTGCCGGATGTACCAAGAAAAGTGATTTTAAGGAGCATAAATTTGCTACTTCCTATTTGTTTTAAAAAATTTGCTTACAGCTTATCTTAATTTTTAGGTAGTAGAGTTCTCAATTGTCCTCAAAAAGTTAAAATCGCAATTTATTTCTTCCAGTCAAATTACTTGGTTTGGTGAATGAAAATGGTGGATTACGATGATGTTAAATTTGCTATAGTTGAGTTATTCAAAAAAGCTGAAACTGAGTTGGGTGAAGATGTAGTTAAAGCCATAAAAAATGCATATGAAAAAGAGGAAAATGAAATTGCAAAGAATCAATTAAAAGCAATCTTAGAAAACATTGATGTTGCTGGTAAGCTAAAAGTTCCAATGTGCCAAGATACTGGCTTACCAATCGTGTTTGTTGAGATTGGAAAGGAATTGTGTTTGGATTTTGACTTAAAAAAAGCTATTGTTGAGGGTGTTAAAAATGCAACAAAAGAAGTGCCGTTGAGACCAAACGCTGTCCATCCATTAACAAGGGAAAATCCGGGAAACAACATAGGCTTGCATATGCCCCAACTCAACATAGATATTGTAGATGGAGACAAGTTAAAACTTACAGTAATGCCTAAGGGAGCTGGGAGCGAAAATATGTCAGCATTGAAAATGCTACTACCTAGTCAAATCAATGAAATACCAAGATTTGTTGTTGAAACTGTTAAAAACGCCCTTGGTAAACCTTGTCCCCCAATATTCGTTGGTGTTGGAATTGGCTCAACATTTGATGGTAGTGCAAAGCTCGCAAAGAAGGCATTGCTCAGAGATGTTAATATTATGGATGAATATGAGCTAAGGATACTAAATGCAATAAATAAACTTGGAATTGGACCAATGGGATTGGGTGGAAAAACAACAGCCTTAGCAGTTTTGATTGAGAAGGGTTATTGCCATACAGCATCTTTGCCTGTTGCTGTAAACATTCAATGTTGGGCTAATAGAAGGGCTTCAAAGATTTTGGGGTGATAAAATGGCTAAGATAGATAAAATTAAAGAAATTAAAACTCCATTGAGTTTGGATGAAGTGTTAGAGCTCAAGGTTGGCGATGTTGTTTATATAACAGGTGAAATTTTTACGGCAAGGGATAAAGCTCATATGAGGGCTTTAGAATACTTCGAAGAGGGTAAAGAGATGCCAGTCAGTTTTAACAAAGCCATAATCTATCATTGTGGACCCCTAATGGAAAAAATTGATGACAAATGGGTAACAATATCAGCAGGACCAACAACATCTGCAAGAATGAACAATACAACGCCAAGAATTCTTGAAAAAGTTGAATGCATAGGAATAATTGGTAAGGGTGGGATGGATGAAGAGGTTGTTAGTGCTTTGAAAAGCAAAGGCGTCTACTTAGCGTATACGGGTGGGGCTGGCGCTTTAGCTGCAAAGGCAATAAAAAAAATTAAAGCTTTACACTGGTCTGATTTGGGAATGGCTGAAGCAGTATGGGTGTTTGAAGTTGAAAAACTTGGGCCTTGTATAGTAGGAATAGATGCCCATGGCAACAGTTTGTATTCAGAGATACTCAAAAAAGTCCAAGAGAATTATGAAAAGGTAATTTCAGAACTTTAGTGCATCTACATGCTTAGATAAATAAAATGGTTCTGCTTTCTCCCAAAAAAAGTCGAATAAATCAGTTACCCATTTAATGCATTTCTTATCTCTGGAGATATAAATAGGAGATTCTCTATTTTTTTTCAATATTTGGAAAAAAGCTACTTCTCCATCAATTACCCCTAGTTGAACTGGTAAATCCATTACTCTCCACTCACACTTACTTTTAATAATTTCTAACTCATTTTTACTTAAGTTTAAGTCAATAAGAGCTTTTAAGAATGTCCCAACTCTTCTCTTTAACGTATCTCTAGATGATATTACTTTCTCACTTACACCTTCCAAGTTCTTTAGCAGCATTGTTTTGTAGATATCGTAGTGTATTATTCTGTCGATATACTTCCCCCAACTCTTTGCGTTTTCTACAGCCTCAAATGCCTTAAAAATGGCAGAATATACATCTCTCTCAATTTCAGCATTTTTTAGTGTTGATAGGCCTAATTTTAGCTCATTTGGCAATAAAGCTACAAATTCACTTGAAATGTTAATTTCATCCCACACAGATATGTCGTTTAACTGAACGATCAGGTCGAGTAAAAACATCCCTGTTCCTGATATTGCATATTTTCCCTCTGACTTTCTAATTAGTCCAAGTTCGTGTAAAGTCTTTACGTGTCTTGAAATTGTAGATAGTGGTGCATTTAATTTCCTATTATTCAATTCCCCATATATCGAGCTTAAATTTAGGGTTTTATCCCTTAAAACGTTTAGAATTTCAATTCTGATTGGAATAGTGAGTTCATGAATCAGTTCAGCTGTTCTCATCAGTTAATAATAATTGTATAAAAATATAAAGATTTCGAATTCCATATCATAATTTAATGTTCAAAATTCAGAAAAATTTAAAAAATATATTAAAGTTATAGAGATGCAAATGCCTTTTCAAAAGGTGGAACTACTTGCTTCTTTCTACTCATTACCCCATCCAACCAAATTGATTTTCCTTCTAATGTTTTTCCAAAGGCTTTTTCAACAACTTCTGGGTTATCGGTAGTACAAAGCAACTCCGTACCTTCCTTCATTATGTCTGTAAGCATTAAGAAGACACTGTTGTAATTTCCTTCCCCTTTTACTTTTTTCATTTCTTCATACAGTGCATCCTTTATTTCATCAAGCAAAGATAGATCAACAACTTCTATCTGACCAATTCCAACTTTATACCCTGACATGTCAAAGTCTTTGTAATCTCTAAACAACAAATCTCTCGGACTCTTCCCAGCAACATCTGATTTGGCTTTGAACATCTCCATTGCAAATGCCATCATGTCGTCGATTCCAGCCATTTTTGCAAGTTCCTCAGCTGCCTGCTTGTCTTTGTCAGTTGTTGTAACAGACTTAAATGCTACTGTGTCACTTAGAATTGATGCCAAAAGAATTCCTGCAATGTTTTGAGGTATAGAAATGTTGCAGTAGTCGAAGATTCCTTTTATTATAGTTGCAGTACAGCCGCATGGCATGACCAACATCATTATTGGGTTTGGCGTTGTTATGTCTCCAATTTTGTGGTGGTCGATAATTGCTATTATTTCAGCCTTGTTTATGTTATCTAAGCTTTGGGCTACTTCACTGTGGTCAACAAGTATTACCTTCTTTCCTTCACCGTCCGTCATCAGTTCTGGTACTTCAAAACCAAACTTTTTCAAAACGAAGTCTGTTTCAGGATTTATATCTCCCTGTCTTACGGGGATAGCCTCTTCTTTTAACTTCAAGTCCCCTTTCTCTTTAACTCTCGTATTTCTGAAGTACGCATAGGCTATTGCAGAACAGATGGAGTCGGTATCGGGGTTTTTGTGCCCAACCACATAGATGCTCATAGTTTTAGATACCAACCTTACTAAATAACACTTTCGAAATTAAGTCAATCTTAAACTATTTTTATTGCTAAAAACCAATTTAACCGTGGTTAAAGGTTTGGAAAGATATACAAAAATAAATAACAATGAAGTATTAGCTAAATTTCAGATAGCTAGGAGAATTGAGGTAGAAAAGAGTAGAGATTTTGATGAGATGTTTGAAGTCCATAAAGCCCATAAAATAGAGTTCAAGAGACTTCTTAAAAATGAAGAAGTTAGTTTAGAAGATAAGGTTGCAAAATACTCTTTTTTGAATTTAAAAACTGATTTGCTGAAAGAAATGCTTAAAGAATGTCAGTTCTGCGAAAGGAAGTGTAAGGTTAACAGATATGAAAAGACTGGGTTTTGTAGGTGTAGAGATCTAAGCTACTATTCCTCAGAATTTCTACACATGGGGGAGGAGTCTGAGTTAATTCCCAGTCATACCATTTTTTTTAATCGTTGTACATTTGCATGTGTTTTTTGTCAGAACTTTAGTATTGTTTACAACGATAATTATTTAGTTAAACCAGAAGAGCTGGCAAAGAGAATTGAGATAAGATTTAGGCAAGGAAGTAGAAACGTTAATTTTGTTGGTGGCAACCCTGATCAGCATGCCCACACAATAATGGAGACATTAAGTTACGTTGAATCAAATGTCCCAGTTGCGTGGAATTCAAACATGTATCACAGCATTGAACTTGCTGAGGTTATAGAGGATGTTGTTGATGTCTGGCTTGGTGATTTTAAGTATGGCGATGACGATTGTGCTGAGAAATATTCTAAGGTGAAGAACTATTGGGAAATCATTACAAGAAACTTTTTGAGAGCTAAACAGAACGGTGAACTTTTGATAAGACACCTAATTTTACCAAATCACATCGAATGCTGTACTGGGCGAATTGTAAAGTGGGTTGCTGAAAATCTAGGAAAAGACGTAAGGTTTAATCTAATGTTCCAATACTATCCAATCTTTAAGGCTTTTGACTTTCAAGAAATAGCTAGAAGGTTAAGTGGTGAAGAAATGAAAAATGCTTTAAAAGTTGCAAACAAGTATTTAAACAATCTTGTATAGTTACTTCAATCTCTTTTCTATGTTTATAGCTTTTTTCAAGAGTAGGCTAAATAAAACGAGTATTGTAATCAAAACAACCATTGATGCGAGAAATATGGCGGTAAAATCGTTCATTGTTCCACCTCCATTTTTCTTTCAACGTCATTCAAAAACGAGTCGAGAAAGAGGTATGTTAAAAAAAGCAAAATAAAAGCAGTCATGTTCATTCCAAGTGTCATTCCTACGTTAACACCTATGCTCACCTCTTGAGTTGAAGGATGTAAAGAGAAGTAGAACTTTGTAGATAGATAGCTTAGTGGGATTGTGACGTATGCAAATATGGAAAAGATGCTTGAAATTTTTGCTTTGTCTTCTTTGTTCTCCACAGATTCTCTCAATGCAAAATAGGCAGCGTATGCAAACCATAAAATTAATACTGTTGTCTCTCTTGGATCCCAATTCCAGTAGCTTCCCCATGCAACTTTAGCCCAAATTGAACCACTAATCAAGGCTGCAGTAATCATAAAAAAACCGAATTTGGCTGATGAACTCGCCAAGCTATCCCACTTAAAATTTCCGGTTCTAATGTACTGAAATGAAGAAATCAGGGTGGTCGTAAAGGCTATGAAGGAGACTATCGCCGATGGTACATGGAAAAACAATATTCTGTAGTTATCTCTTAGACTTGGTTGGGGAGATTGAGGTAGAGAGAAGGCATTGTAGATTCCTACAGAGAGTAATAAAAAAGATATGAGCATTAAGGCTGTAACAAATTTCCATTTCATGTTTTTGAATTTTACTTGGAGTATATATCTTTTTAGCTGTTTAAACAATCCTATCGAAACTTTTTTAAGTTTTCAATGCAAACTCATCAATAAGCGCGGGTAGTCTAGTGGTAGGACAACGGCTTTCCGAGCCGTTAGCCCGGGTTCAAATCCCGGCCCGCGCACATTTGTTTTATTAGCTTCTCCATCAAATTGACAGTCAAATTTATAATTGTGTTTAATTACTCATCTTATGGAGCGTAGAGACGACATCATCTATGAGATAAAAAATATTTTTGGAGATCATCACTTGGAGAGGTTTACCGATTTAAAATCATTAATCAAACTAAAATTAAAACTCATGGCTTATGATAAAGAAAGCATCGACTTTTTACTTGAAAATATTGAATATTTTGATAAATTTGAAAGGGAGATTTTATTGGAGGCAATATTTGAGACCCTTACAGAAAAACTGGAAGAGGAGGTAAATGAAGTAGACGTAAAAATAGACAAGTTTAGCAGAAATTTTGATTTTATCTTCCTGAGCATTGATTTTTGGAAAAAGTGGGTGGGTGTAGTTGTATGGGTTTTATTCATAGTTGTCTTAATTTACCTTGTTTTTGTGAGATAAACAAGTTCTTGGTTTTAGGAGGGTAATAGTTGAATTCTATCAAATTTTACTCAAATTCAGGCTTAAAAACCCCTTAGTAAAATTTAAAAACATTAGAAAATAGGGTGGTTAGGAGGGGCCCGTGGTCTAGTGGTTATGACGTCGCCCTCACACGGCGAAGGTCGGGAGTTCGAACCTCCCCGGGCCCACTGTGGAATTGCTGCATATCCATTTTTTATGACGCTTAGGTATTCTCTTAGCTTCAATTCCAGAAATGCTGACAGATTTATGTTTATTTCCCTTGCAGACTCTACAAGATTTTTATCCACTGTCAGGGTTAATTTTGTCTTATTGGTCTTTTGCCTAGGCATATTTTTATTAACACGTGTTTATACTTAAGTTTTTTCATGGCGAAAACACTCTAAGGTTGGTATCTATTATTATATTATCTATTATTATAAAATAAATAATAAAATGTGACCTTGTGACCGTGTGACCTCCGTGACTTTGTGACCTTGTGACCTAAACCTTTACAATCATGAAAATAAAAAATAGGGTATGCTCTCTATAAAGCAGGTCACGTATTTTATAAGGATACCTCATATTTTCTGAGAAAGGTTTATTTTCAAAATAAATCCCTGTAAACCGTGTGACCTATATAGGTCACACTTCAGGTCACACAGGTCACATTATTCAGTAGTGGAAATAAAAATTATAACTACCCTAAAAACCTTAGAATTTTTGGATTTAATGCATAAAGCTTTTTACCCTTTCCACCAGTGTCTGATCTTGATATAACTAAACCTGATGCCTCAAATTCTCTTAAAACTCTTTCTATGGTTGAATTGGTAGGTATATTTGCAATCCCATATTTTTTAAGTAAGCTAGCAACTTTTTTCTTATCTCTTTCGAGAACATTGTAATTTTTCAAAATACCCATATCTTTTAGTTCATTATAGATGGAAATGAACAAGTCTGGAATGTCATTATAATCTCCATCCCAGAATTGTAAAACTGGCTTATCGCTGTAATAATCTAATCCTACTGGTTTAAGTCGATCTCGACTCCTCACATAGTATTTCATTAAATTCATGAAATCATCAATTATAGTATTTCTGATTTCATTTACATTCATTGCCCTCTTTTTTTTCTTCAAAACATTTAAAATGGTTTTTTCCACCCCAGTTAATAATGTTTCTATCTCCGAAACGTCCGAGATTTCTTTTTCAAGCAGTTCTATGTATTTTTCGAAAACTTCTTTGACCATATTTGTGTTACAACTGTAAACAATTTAAACTTTTTGATAGTAATGTGGAACAAAGCGAAACATTTTTAAGCATCATTTCTAAGAACAAATTAGAACAAAATGAGACAAGGTGGAATCATGAGCAGAGTGGTTGGTGTTAGATTACCACCAGAATTGAATGAAAGAATTGAGGAAATTGCTAGGAGGGAGTATAGCTCCAAATCAGCAGTTATAAGGAAGCTCATAGCTAAAGCACTTGAAAAGTCAGATTAAAAATAAAAAGAGGTATCTGAGATGCCAACCAACAACAAAGCTCCAAGAAAGAGAAAAACTCCCAAGTATTTAAAGCTATCTCAGCTACCGCCTAAATGCTATTCTGATGGCTCATTGTGTGGAAATTTCATGGAGGTAGGTTGCATACACAGGGAGGCGATCAAGGATGGAGTTGTATTCATCTGCTAAAGAGTACCTGGAACAGGGCTTTTCAGTAATTCCTGTTGCATTGATCAAGCTAACGGATGACAAATCTAGGAAGCCGGCTCTTGTTAAATGGCAAGAATACCAACAAAGACTCCCAACCTTAGAAGAGTTAAAGGAATGGTTCATTAAAGCTGACTTTCCAGCTCTTAAATCTGGTAAAAACAAGCTTGGCTTAGCCATCATTACAGGTAAAATTTCAGGAAACTTATTTGTCATAGATTTTGACGGTAAAGAGGTTTTGGGAGAGTTTTTAGCTGAGTTACATGAAATTGATGAAGAGCTTTATAAGAAATTCCTTAATACTTGGGTTGTAGAGACTGGTAAAGGTTTTCACTACTATTTCAGAGTTAAGGACCTTGAAAGTTTGGATCCAAATCTCTTTAGCAACAGAGGAGGAATCAGGGAAGGAATAGACATCAGAGCTGAAGGTGGCTATGTTGTGGCTCCACCCTCTATCCATCCATCAGGAAAACAGTATATTTTCAAACACAAGCCTGAGAAAATAGCAGAATTAACTTCAGAAGAATACCTTACACTCCTCCAAACCTTAGAGAAGGATAAAGAGGAGGAATTGGAGGATGAAACCTTAACCATTGAGGAAAGCAAGGTTTTAGAGATCATCAACCTCTTAAAGCCAATCTACAAACCAGGAAATAGAAACAACATAATTCTCTTTCTAAGTGGTTGGCTTAAAAAGGCTGGAATTGACTACAATTCAGCCAGAAAGATCATAGAGGTTTTAGCAGAAAAAGACGAAGAAAAAGATCAAAGGCTATATGTTTTAGACAGAACTTATGGCTTAAAAGGCAATCCACCGTCAGAGGATGAGCTAAAGGGTAAAACAGGACTTCAAGAAATAGCAGAAAAGCAATTAGGAGAAGAAAAATCCTTAGAGTTGATAAGAAGATTAGAGGAAATTCTAGGCAAAGCTTCACCCTTCAGAGATTCGGTTTTCAGCTTGATCGATTTTCAAAGAAAACTCTACTACATAGCGAATCCAAAGAAGGGCATAATAGCCAGAGCTGTTGAAGATCAAAAGAATGGAGGAATTGTTTACAGGGAGCTAATAGCTGAGTGCTGTCCTGTAAAGGTTACAGTTTATGAAGATCCATTGGGAGGAGTTAGGAAGTTTGAAATCAAGTTTGAAGGTTTACTTAATCGAGTTATCGGACCTACTGATCTTGATGCTATTGTTTTGAGGCTTCAAGCTGAAGGTGTTGTTAAACATAAAAGACTGATCCAAGATGCCTTAAGCTCCATTGTTACAGCCTTCATACGAAATGGAAAGGCTGAGATAAGAAGGGAGTTAGAAAAACCAGGATTCTACTACATTGATAATCAAATTAAAGCTATAAAATGGGATTTTCAAGAATTCAGCAGAGAAGACCTGATTAACTCCCTAACCCTCCTTAGTGAGTTAAGGGGGGAATGGTACAATCATTTGGTTGAGAGATTTACAACCATCATCAAATGGGGTTTAATAGCACCTTTCAGTTATGCAATCAAGCAGAAAAGGGGAACCTACGGAATTCATTTCCCCTGGTTGCTTTTGCATGGTTCAGCGAATACAGGTAAGTCAACTTTAGGCAAAATCATCAGGGCAATCTGGAACCTAAAGCCTGATGAGAAAGGTGGCTCACATATCGACACAGTTCCAAGGTTTGGGAAGGTTGTTTCAGAGAGCACTTTCCCAATCCTGGTTAATGAGGTTGCTGATGTTTTAAGCAAGGAAAACCTGAGAGAGATCATAAAATCAGCCATTGAATCACCTTTTGCCAGAGGTAGGTATGTCCAGGGAGTTTACACGGAAGAACCAGCCTTAAACCCTATGATCTTTACAACTAACAAAACGTATCCTGCAGATGATGCTTTATTGAGAAGGTTTATAGGAATTCTTTTCTCAATCTCAGACAGGATTAGCGAGGTTAAAGCAGAGGAATTTGATAAAACAGTTTTACCAAAGCTTTACGACCTGAGATTTTTAGGCTATTTTGTTTACCAAAGAATTCAAGAGAATCCAGACCTGCTAAACATGGACTGGAGGGAGTTATCAACCCTCCTCCTTAGGAATGCTTTTGAGTTTGCTGGCTTGGAAGTTCCAGAATGGATTGAGGAAATACACAAGGGAGAAACTTTGGAGGATATTACCGAGATCATAAACGAGGAGATAAGATCAAGATTACTCGAAAACATCAATCAGCTCTATTCTAAGCACATTTCTAAGGTTGAGGTTGAGGTGAATGGTGAGACGCTTTATACTTCCTCTCCAAAACTTGAATACAGGTTGTTAGCTTTACTTGGTGAGGGGTATATTCCCTGGGCATTCAAGAAGAATGATCAAATCGTAATCACAAACTCAGTTTTGAAGGTTTTGAATGGTTTGGCTGTCGATTCTTTAAAATCCTTGGCTGATAGGTTTGGATGGGATTATAGTTCTGTAAGAATTGGATCTACGAAGTTCGTTAAAGGTATCAAAGTTAGCATTTCTGACTTTGTAAGCTTCTTGGAGGGAAAAGAGGAATCTGACGATTCTAAAAATGAATCTGAATACCAAGAATGGGATTTATCGGAGGTGTTAGATCAATGAAATGCCCACATTGTGGTCAATTTCTTGAAAATACATTGTTCAGAGCATTGGAACCTTATCACACCAACTCTAAGGTGGTTATAACAAATGTAGATTATGTCCTGGAAATCAACAACAGAATTCAAGCTATTATAGAAGAAAAGCATTCAAATCAAAAAATTATTAGAGGTTATCAGCTTGTTACCTTGAAGAAGATAGCCAAATGCCTAAAAGTTCCTTTATACATCCTTTACAGTAAAAACGGTGTTGAGTTGTATGAGTTTGATAAATTCCAGATTGTCAGATCCAATCCTTATTACAGTTTCGAAAATCAGTTTTGGCTGGCTCAATCTCAGATTTAGGAGTTTGGTTGTATGAGAAATTCCTTGTTAAAGCTCAAAAATCTAAAAGGAGGTGGTAAGTTGGAGGAAGAGGAAAAAATAGAGGTTGATCCAAAAGCTTCACTTATAGCCTTAAGACTCGTTGGAGATGAAGATGGCTTACAGTTTGAATTAGCTGTCCAGAGCACTGTGGAATTGGAGATGGTTGAGGAGGTGTTTTACAGGGTTTTCGAAAGAGTCCAGTTCTTGTTGAATGATCGTAAAGGGGACAATAGAGAGGTGATTTAATTGCTGATCTGCTTTCAGTGTGGAAGAATCAATTGTAAGGAACTGCCTGTAAATGGTAGATGTCCACAATTTAGACCAGCAGACTGGATCAGATATTTATCCCACGGAGATTTGGCTGTTTGGGGTAGAGGAGGCTTAAGGAGAAAAAGGCAAATCAACATAGGAAGGTTGAGAAAATGACTCCACAAGATCTTGTTGAAAATGGAGTGTGTCCATGTGGGCATGAGTTTGAGATCCAGGATAGCATGTTGAGATGTCCAAATTGCAAGTTTAAGGTCTTGTTAAAGGAGGGTGAAGATGAAGTGTAATCGCAGGTATTGTAAAATCTGTATAAAG
>Ga0180300_10000917_pt1 | contig 13371 bp, 8 predicted proteins | sample GuaBasSediGuay15_FD_121798 | JGI IMG/M metagenome (GOLD analysis project Ga0180300, IMG submission 121798) | Subseafloor sediment microbial communities from Guaymas Basin, Gulf of California, Mexico - Guay15, Core 4569-2, 21-24 cm | ecosystem: Environmental > Aquatic > Marine > Hydrothermal... | reverse complement strand
GAGGCGATATCCTTTGTCAAGGGTTGCCTTGAGCATAGGAATAGGCGGGATGCCCGAAGAGTATTGGAAAGGGTCTCCAGAATAATCCCCCATTCTCGGGAGATCGCCGAACTGGAGGGGAAGCTAAAATAGGTGGGGACTCTCCGAACTTTATCGTGTGTATCCTATTAGCGCAGGAGCAGGACCTTTCTGGTGAACTTCTGATCCCCGGTCTCAAGCCTTACGAAGTAGACACCACATCCCACCTTCCTCCCCGAATCATCCCTCCCATCCCAGGAGATTACAGTAGAAGCAGTAGGCAGTATAAATTCTTTAACCAACCTTCCGGTGGCATCGTAGATCCTGAGGCTGACCTCATTTCTATCTTTGAAATGCCACCCTATGGTCACCCGATTTTTGAATGGATTTGGAGCGACGAAAAGGGTAGTAGTTGGCTCCTCACTTTCAGAAGAATTATTACCGGTTTCTTGGCTATACTTGATGGTCGTACAATCCCAATCCCCCGGGGCAATCCAAGAGTAACCGGTGACATAAATGTTGGAACCGTGGAGAGCGATATCATAACCTCCATCAGATAGGTTGTTTGCCCCATTGAAGGTAACTACCCAAAGTTTACTTCCCGTGGGCGAATATTTTATCGTGCAGAAGTCCCAGTAAGTGGATCCGGTGGAATCGACATCCATTTCGCCCACCACATAGATATTTCCCAAATTGTCAAGGGTGATAGCATGGGGCCAATCCAGAGTGTATCCCGGCTGATGAGGGGAGCTAAATCTGGCTATCCATTTTGTGTTCCCCTCACTGTCATACTTTATGGTTACAATATCATCTCCGGTGGTATCCCCTCTGGAATAACCGGTAACATAGCAATTGCCAAATTCGTCAACCACCAGGGCATTAGCCCGGTCTTCGCTATTGCCGGTACCGTTATACCTCGCTACCCACAACTCGTTACCAGATGGATCGTATTTTATCGTGGCGTAATCGAAATGGTTGGTTGCTGAGATGGTATCCTCATGGTAGCCGGTGATGTAAATATTCCCGGCTCCATCGATATCGATAGCTTGAGCCTTTCCTCCGCCACCCCAGCCGTGGCCGTCATAATATCGACACCAGAGGAGATTCCCAAGACTGTCGTATTTTAGCGTCCCGTAGCAGGTCCCGATCGTCCAGCCCTGGACGGTGCCGGTGACATAGACGCTCCCACTTCCATCGCAGACGAGATCGAAGGCGTAATCATCAAATCCATAGGTGGAGTCGTAATTAAACTCTCTGACCCAAATCTCATCGCCATCCGGATCATATTTGAGGGTAAACATATCCCAGTCGGTTACGAAAGAGAAATATCCACCGGTGACAAGAATATTGCCGGATTTATCCAATCCAATTGCTTTGCCACTTGCCTTCCTACCGCTCGCGGGCTTATAACACCGGCTCCAAATGATGTGGCCAAGACTATCAAATTTCATGGTGATCGCAGCGGTGTCGTATAGATATCCGGTTACATAGATGTTCTCGAGGGAATCCAAGATGACATCGTTGAATTCTGAAGGGAAGCTATCCATACGATAGACCCATCTCTCATTTCCTTGCGAGTCATATTTCAGGAGCAGAGCCTTTGGGAATTGGGGATTGATATCGTAGCTGTACCCGGCCACATAAACATTTTCGGTGGCGCCCACGGCGATAGCGGAGCCACAATCCTCGCAACTCATTGGCCCGTTATAGAAAACGACCCACTCCTGAGTCACCTGAGCGCCAATCGTCAGGGGGATAATTATTATAAAGAAATACTTCATCATGACCACCTCCTGTTATAGATTACTTAAAAATGTGTATATTTCCAATTATGAATTATTGTCTTTGAGTCCCTCCTCAGCGACTCTGCTTGGGATCCAAACCCGATATTGAAATTTTGCTAAATTTTAGGACAATTTTCATATGAAGCGTCGAATAAAGAGATTGGACCGGGAGATCGAGCGGATGGTTGTTAATATGAAGGAGCGTAATCCCACACTCACCATTGATCAAGCGCAGAAAACCCTCTTATCCAAAGGTATAAGGATCTCAACGGGAGGGGTATGGAATATCTGGAAGAGGTATAATTTGACCGGCATGAGGGGAAAAAGGAAGGGTCCCTTTAGTAAAGAGAGGGAATCGATGCTCAGAGTTGCTACTGAAAGGTGGAAAGCGGGCGACATCCGGGGCGCGGCAAGGATATTGAACAGCTCACCGCAATGCTGGGACAACGAATTGGTGGAAGAAATACCCGATCACCTGCTATCTTTGCCCCTGAGGGTGGAAAAACTTATCCGCTCCTTCTGGAAATTGGGCTATTCCGAACTTTGCCGTAAAGCGCGCGATATTAGACTGGAAGCCGAAACGCTTGGTCTTTTCTACTACGCACTGTGCGCCGGGGCTATCGAAATCTTAGCACTTGACTGGTGCGGGGCCCATGAAGAGCAGCTCGCTTTGGCACGGCGATTAAGCAAATTGCTCGGTAGAGTAAAAGGCAGAAATAGCTTCGATCCGGCCCGTAGGTTCGAGATATCGATCGGCGAGGCACAGGCATTGGCAAAATTAGGCAGGGTTAGTGAAGCGATAAGATGCATTAAGCGATGTGAGAATTTCTGCAGGCATCCCGCCAGTCCAGATTTCCTGGGCATGGTTGCCGCTTTTTACTCCAGTATCGGCTATCACAGAAAGGCAAGAAGATGGATTGAGAAAAATATCAAACTCAGCAAGGATAATTGGTATGCCTACGAAATGCTTGCAGCAAATCGGGCGATGGCGGGAGAATACGACTCAGCCTTGAAGACGCTCAGAGCTATCCCGGGTGGAAAATCTACCGTCCTCAGTTTGGTGGTGAAATCGCTATGCTTCTTGGGAAAAGCAAAGATCAGCGAGGCCTTGAATTATGCGGCTCGTTCCATTTCCCAGGCCGAGAGGAGGTCGATCCCGGTGCACCTCTGGTCGGCGACCCTAACTTCCGCATCATGCATGGCCTTCTTGGGGAAGAAAGATGAAGCGATGAGACTTCTGATGGATAGCAGTAGTAGATTTAAGAAGTTTAAGATTAAGCGGGTTTCCATTCTAATCGATATCCTCCTAAACGATGATTATTTCCCGAAGGAGGCCTTACTCATGCCCGATCTTAACCTCGCTTTACTGTTGAGAAGGGCATCAAGCTCATTAAAATTGAGTGATTATCGGAAGGCATTTAGATTTGCAGAGAGCAATAGATTGATGGGACTATTTCACCGTCTCATACCTCTATTTCCAGAACCGGTCATCTGTCTCTTAGAAAAAGGGAAGAGAACCGGCCTCCCGAGAGCGATCCTGAAATTGCCGATCTTCAACCGGGAAGTTTTAGTCTATAACATTCGATTCCTGGGTGGGCCGATCATTTACAGGAATGGGAAATACCTCAGGATCAGATTGGCACCGAAGGATGCAGCCTTCGTGATCCAGATGGCCCTCAGGGCCAATGAGCCGGGAAAGAAGATTTTGCTCGAGGACCTGTGCCACAATCTTTGGCACACTGCCAATAATCCGACCCGGAACCTCTCCCATCTTCTAATGAGGATAAAGAGAATGTTGAGGATCCCCACCCATCTCCTGGAGGTCTCCCGCTACGGTGGGGAGTCAGTATTGATTAACCGGGGATTGCACTTCATCACCGACTTTGGTGAATTTGAGCAACTCCTGGTGAGGGCTTACGCCTTTGAGCGAGTCGGGGAGTGGGATTTTGCAAAAAGAGAATTCTTGAGGGCATTCAGATTATTCCGGTCCGTTCCGCTGGAGCAGATGTATGACCGCTGGTCTGATGAGTTGCAGCGGGCAATAATGAACCGACTCGAACGCGAGGTGGCACATTTTGTCCGTCTCTGCTTACAACACAAGAATAAACGAGATGCCGGGAAGGCCTTAAAGAAGGTCGGAAGGATAATCCCTTATTCTCGGGAGATCGAGGAACTGAGGAGGGAGGTAAAATAAAGGCGGGTCAGGAGACCCGCCTGAAGGGGGTGATGAGGTGATGTCACTTCAGTAACGGCGTACCCTCCTTCTGGATTTTGCCTATCTGCTCTTCAATAGCCCGATCGATAAATCTTAAGAACTGAGCGATTATCTCCTCAATCTCCTCGTAGGTAAGAATTGCAAAAATACGGTTCCTTTCATCAATCTTGATCTTGATTGACATCAAATCTTTTCCGAAGCTAACCCGGACACTCTGGAATTTCCTCACCTCACCATCTTTTATCCGGAATAGCGTCGCCATTTCCCCCACATCACACATGTTATTTTTATAAAAAAAGTTATCAAAACGGTTATCAGATAAAAATCAGTAAAGGGATTTGATCAGGGCCTTTGTTTTGGTCGATGGTTCGCAGTTTAATTCTTTATGCAACATCTCTCTTAAATCCTCGTAGTGCTTTAAGGCCTTGGCCTTCTGACCAAGGGAGATATAATTTCTCAGCAAGAGGCGGTGAATATCCTCATTCAATCTGTCAATCTTCAAAGCCCTTACACAATAGGATACACTCTTCTCATAATCTTCTTTCCTCGCATAACTCCTCGCAAGTTCGCCCAAGACCTCGACAAATATCCGCTTTAGGGCATTGCGATAATCTTCAACCCAGGTATAATAAAGATCAGAGAGAAGGGGCCCACGGTAGAGATTATCTGCCCGCTCAAGTGATTTCTCCTTCTCCTCAATTGTGGAACTCAGCGATACATCTCTTAAGAGTCGCTCAAACTCCCAGACATCAACCCAGAGTTTGACTTCGGGGTTGAGAGTGTATCTACCATGTGTATAACGAATGACCGATTTTAATTCCGGGGCGCAGTTTCGGATCTCCCACAGTCCTGTTTTAAACATCTGATGGGCCACCGCTGGCGCACTTTCCGGCCAGACCCAGGAGGCAATCTCCTCCCAGGTAAAACCCCGTTTGGGATGGAGCAGAAAATAGGCCAGGATTGCCCTTGTGGTGCGCCTCTTCAGTTTTTTAATTAGATTGACCCCATCAACCTGAAGTTCAAAATCGCCGAGGAGCCTAACCGAAATCACCTCGGTTGTAAGGGAATATCTTCTCAAGAGATCCTTTAAGAATCCCAGCCGCTCTCCCTCCTTCACCACCGTAATCGCCAGATCCCGGAGTGGTTGAGTATGACGGATCTCCAAGGAAAGGATCCCTTCGTAGCCCTGTCTCTGGGCCAGCCGGACCATCTGAATGAAATCGCGTTTGGCCCTCTGCTTCTTGTTTAGATGCCAGAATACCGCGGCGGAGGCGAGGAGAGCAAAAAAGAGTTTTCTTTTCTTTCCCGATTGCTCCGCAAGCTTCATGAGTCCCCTTACCATTCTGGGCAACCGCTCAACATCTCCACGGGCCAAGTTGAGCAATATCAGCTCGAACTGGTAATTCACTGAGCAGGGTTTACCGCCTTTATAAATGTTCTCTCTGATCTGATCGAGTGTCTTGCTGGCGCTCTCGAAATCAGACTGGTAGCGGTAGAGGCGGGAGGTTTCCAACAATACATTTTCCTGAGCCTTTAGCCAGCCGAGTTTTGAGAGGAGCTCGAAAGATCTCATCAGGTGGTGACGTGCCCTGCTCCAGTTACCTTTCTCGATATGCAATATCCCGGAGCCACAATGCAGCGCGGCCAGCGATTGGGGATCATGGTACCCCCGGCAGAGATCCCATCCCCGCTGCAGACATTGCTCAGCCCACCGGTAGTCCCCATAATCGAGCGCGCTGCGCATTGCGTTATTGAAGACGATTCCCACCCCCCAATAATAATGATCATCAATTCTGGTTATGAGCGAACGATATCCCTCATATGATTTTTTCGCATTGTCATGGAATAGGGTAAGAATGTTGTGTTCCACCAGAAAGGACCCGTAAGGTTGATCAAGGCTGCGCATATACTGGAGGGCCTTTCTCAGGTAATTGAGGGCATTTCTCTCCTTGTTGAAACTGGTCCATGTGATACCGATCAGATTGAGGATGTGTCCCATCGTCTTCTTCTGGGTTTTTGGACAATATTTCCGGGCCAGCCTCAGTTTTTTCAGTGCCGATTTATACTCGCCCTTCCTCCACCTAATTACACCCTGCTGGAGAAAAATCTCGGCCAGGATGCCGGATTTCCTTTTTACTTTTTTTCTCAAGATTGAGACCGCTCTTTCATAAAATAGCTCTGCTTTCTCGTAGGCCCCTTCCTCCAGGCAGATATTCCCCTGCAAGGTCAAAAACCATGGCATGCGCATTATAATCTTGGAAGGGATTTGAGTGAGCCAACCCTTCAAGCGAGAGAATCCCGCCCGCCTCATCTGCTCGGGTGCAATCCTCTTTATAAGTCGCAAGGCCTCTTTGTAATCGCAACCGCTTAGATAATATTCGATCGCTTCCCGATATCGACCCTCATTCCGATAATAATCCCCGGCCTTGAGGTAAAGGGCCTTCTTTTCTCCTTCATGGAGTAGATTGAGTAGAAAGTCTCTAAAGAGGGGATGGTAGCGATACCCCTCCCTTTCGACTTTGAATAAGAAAATACATCTTCTCTCAAGCCCCTTTAGAATTGCCTTAGAATTATCAATGGCCAATATATGATCACAGACTGCGGGAGTGATTACCCTCAATATTGAGGTCGACTTCAGAAACCTCTGCACCTTTGGAGGTTCCTGCTTAACTACCTCACTTACAAAATAGTTGAACAGCGATGAGTCGAAGGAGATAGTCCCGTCGACAAGAGAGGTTAAACCTTCTCCCTTGAGATGTGCTCTCTGGAGCAAGATTTGAATTCCGGTGATCCAACCCTCTGTCATCTTATCAAGATCTTTGATCTCCCCTTCAGTCAGTGTTATCCGATACACCGATTCTAAAAAGGTCCTCAGTTCTTCTCGGGTGAAACGTAGATCATCGCGGTGTAATTCGAAAAGTTCTGTTTTGGCGCTTAAACGTGGAAGAGCGCTAAGGGGTGGATAGCTACGGGAGGATATTATGATGTGGAGATTTTGAGGAGTATGGTTGATCAGATACTCAACCACGCTATGAACCAAACTATTTTTGGGGAGATTGTGATAGTCATCGAGCACAATTAGAACCTCGTCCTTTATCTTCTCCTCGATCTCGTTTATCAGCGTTCCCACCAGGGGTTCAAAATTTCCAATCATCTCCATTCCCGAACTCATCAGTCGTCTGGTCTGATCTCCAAGATCAACCCGAACCTTTCTTAAACCGTGGATGAAGTGAGCTAAAAAACTACCTGGTTCTCCATCGTCTTTATCCAGATTATAGTAAAGAAAAGGGATATTTTGTTCCCTGAGCCACTGGCTGATCAGCGTCGTTTTACCATAGCCGGCATCGGCGATGATGAGGATCACCCGCTTGTCGATATTTTTATCCAGTTGAGAGAGAAGCCGGGGACGAGAAAGAAGCTTAGGCTTCGGATCTGGAAGAATTAGTTTCGTCTCCAGAACCAATGGAGACCAAATCTTCCTTCTCCGCTTTTTCTGGCGCTTCAGCTGGTATAACCGCTGATCAGCCACCTGGATAAGTTTAGAAGGGGTAACGCCGTCTTCCGGAAAGACCGCGATACCGATACTAAATCTTAAAGAAAGAGCGGTCCTCCCCTTGATATTAAACCTTTTCAATTCTACCCTATCTTTCAGGCGCGAAGCAACCTTATCGGCAATCACTTTACCGGCATCGGGTAAGATTACGGTAAACTCATCTCCACCGTAACGGAAACAGAGATCAACCTTCCTCGTTGATTTTTTTAGGGTACTCGCAAGACTGCGGAGGATTTTATCTCCGACCGGATGTCCAAACCGGTCGTTGATTTTTTTGAAATTATCGATGTCCACCAAGAGCAATGAGAAGCGCCTTTCGTGCCTCTTTCCTCTGGCGATGAGTCGCTTTAAAACGATCTCAAAATGGTGCCGATTGTAAAGACCGGTCAGATAATCGATTTTAGCAGAATGATGCCCCTTTGCTCTCATCACAGTTTATTTTAATCCCCGGGATAACCAATGTCAACAGAGATCGAATGCAGACATTAACAGACATCGTTACGGATGTCGATACTATAATCCCTTAGACCACCAACCTGCCCGAGCAGAGAGGGCCTTTGAATTCATCCTGTTTCATCGCTTATGGTCGGCGTAGTGAGGAGGATTGAGAAGGGGGAAGAAAAAGCAGAATGGCTATGTGGAGAAGCAAAATTGTGCTTTTCCCGTTACCATCCCAGCTGGAAGGGTGGTAACGAGGGGTGTAAACATTGCAGAGAAGACTTCTTACGGGATCTTGATCCCGAACCTCTTCACATAACGCCTGGCCTCCTCATAGCCGGCATCAAAGTGGCGGGCAAGCCCCAGTCCGGGATCATTGGTGAGGACCCTCCGGATCCGCTCCTCCATCTCCGGTGTCCCATCACAGACGACCACCTGACCGGCATGGATCGAATTTCCGATCCCGACCCCACCACCGTGATGGACCGATACCCAGGAGGCACCGGAGGCGGTATTCAGAAGGGCATTGAGGATCGGCCAGTCGGCAATGGCATCAGAGCCATCCTTCATCCCCTCGGTCTCCCGATAGGGCGATGCCACCGATCCGGTATCGAGGTGGTCACGTCCGATCACCACCGGGGCCTTCAGCTTTCCTCTCCGCACTAAGCGATTTATCTCAACCCCCATCCGGTCCCGCTCCCCATAGCCGAGCCAGAGGATCCGGGCCGGTAGCCCCTGGAAGGGGACCTTCTCCCGGGCCAGCTCGATCCATCTCCGGATGATCTCGTTCCGGCCGAAGAGGTCGAGGGCGAGCTGATCGGTGAGATAGATATCCTCCTTATCACCGGAGAGGGCGACCCAGCGGAATGGGCCCCGACCACGGCAGAAGAGGGGACGGATGAACTCACTCACAAATCCCGGGATCTTAAAGGCGTCCTTCACCCCTGCCTTCTTGGCCTGTCCCCGGATGTTGTTGCCATAGTCGAATGCCACCGCCCCTTTCCGTTTCATCTCCAGCATCGCCTCCATCTGCCGGGCCATCGACTCATAGGCCCGCTTGATATACTCCTTGGGATTCTTCCTCCTGAGGGCAAGGGCATCCTCAAGTGACATCCGACCCGGCACATAACCGTTGAGCTCATCATGGGCCGAGGTCTGATCGGTAAGGACATCGGGGATGATTCCCCGCCTGACCAGCTCGGGATGGATATCCGAGGCATTACCAACCAATCCGATCGATCGGGGGATCTTCTTCTTCACCGCCTCATCGACCAGTCGGAGCGCCTCATCGAGGTCATAGACCATATAGTCACAGAAGCCCTGGTCGAGCCTCTTCTTGATCCGCTTGGGATCAACCTCAACATCCAAGCAGACCCCTTCGTTCATCGTGATCGCCAGGGGCTGGGCACCGCTCATCCCACCCATCCCGGCGGTGAGGACAAACTTCCCCTTGAGACTCCCTTTAAAATACTTCCTTCCACACTCAGCAAGGGTCTCATAGGTCCCCTGGATAATCCCCTGGGTCCCGATATAGATCCAGGAGCCCGCGGTCATCTGGCCATACATGATGAGACCGAGGGCCTCGAGCTTGCGGAAGTAGTCCCAGTTCGCCCAGGCCGGAACGAGCAGGGAGTTGGCGATCAGGACCCTGGGGGCATGTTCAAAGGTCTTAAATATCCCCACCGGTTTTCCAGACTGGATGAGCAGGGTCTCATCATTCTCGAGCTCCTTGAGTGCAGCAACAATCCTCCGATAGCAGTCCCAGTTCCGGGCCGCCTTACCCGAGCCCCCGTAGACGATCAACTCCTCCGGACACTCGGCAACCTCGGGATCGAGGTTGTTCATGAGCATCCTCATGGCCGCTTCCTGCTGCCAGCCCTTACAGGATAGTTTTGTCCCCCTTGGGGCCCGGACCGGCCGGTAGACGAACCGCTTGATCGTTCTGGTCCTTCTCCTCATCTCACCCTCCTCACTTGATGGGAAGACCTTTCAAAAGCTGGCCACTCTCAATGACTGTGGCCAGGGACTCAACATAGCTGGTAAGCTCCCGATCCTTTCTGATAAATGGGACCTTCCGCCTCACCCTCCTTCTCACCCTCTCAATCACCGGGGATGAGGTAAGGGGCCTTAAGAATTCAATCGCCTGGAGGCCGCAGATGATCTCAATCGCCAGGATCCGGCGGAGATTTATCAAGGCATCGAGAAACTTCAATCCGCTGTTCATCCCCATGGAGACAAAGTCCTCCTGGTTGGCTGAGGTCGGTATCGATTCGACCGAAGCGGGATGGGAGAGGGTCCGGTTTTCAGCCGTCAGGGCGGCAGCGGTGAGCTGGAGGATCATCAGACCGGAGTTGAGCCCGGGATTTTCGGTGAGATTGGGAGGGAGACCGCTCAGGTTGTGATCGAGCAGCCGGGCGATCCTCCGTTCCGAGATCGATGCGAGATGGCTCACCCCGATAGTGAGGAAGTCTAAGGTGTAGGCGAGGGGTTGGCCATGGAAGTGGCCGCCGCTCAGGAAGCCCTTCTCGGGGATGAGGACCGGATTGTCGGTAACACTGTTGATCTCACGCTCGAAGATCCCCTTTGCAAACCGATAGGCCTCCCGGACCGAACCATGGACCTGGGGTATGCAGCGGAGGGAGTAGGGGTCCTGGACCTTGCCACAGCGCCGGTGGGAACGGAGGATCTGGCTCCCTTTCAGTATCTGTCGCAGGTTCCGGGCAACCTGGATCATCCCGGGATAGGGCCGGAGTCCTGTGAGCTTGGGATCGAAGCACCGGTCAGTCCCTCTCAGCCCATCGATCGATATCGCTCCGGCCAGATCGGAATGGCGGAGGAGGTTTTCCAATCGGGCAAGGCCGATCGTTCCCAGTGCGGCCATAAACTGCGTCCCATTGAGTAAGGCCAGACCTTCCTTGGGTCCGAGGCGGATCGGTCTCAATCCCGCTTTCTTTAAGGCGATCCGGCCGGGATAGATCCGGCCCTGATACTCAGCCTTCCCCTTTCCGATCATTACCGCCCCGATTGCTGCCGTCGGGGCCAGGTCGCCGGAGGCACCGACCGAACCCTGAGCAGGGACGATCGGATGGATCTTACGGTTGAGCATCCCGGCCAAGAGTTTCACCACCACCGATCTCACCCCGGAATAGCCCCTGAGCAGGGTGTTGATCCTGATCACCATTGCCGCCCGGACGATCTCGGTCGATAAGGGCCTGCCGACCCCGGCACAGTGGCTCTCAATCAGATTCTGCTGGAGGGTTGCAATCTTCTTCTCCGGGATCCGGATCCGGGCCAAGGAGCCGAAGCCGGTGTTGACCCCATAGATCGGATCCGGTCCTGAGGCGAGTCTGGTAACCTCCTGATAGATCTGGTCGAGCCTTTCCAGGGTCCCACGGCCAAAAGAGACCGCCTCCCCCCTTGCCACCCTGACGACATCTTCAATGGTAAGGGTTCGACCCAGCCTCACCATCGCAACCTCATCCCCAGCTTCAGCCTCTCCTTATCCATCTGGAGATCGAAGTTGTAGACCAAGGCGCCGACATAGGCATCGGCCATTGAGAATCCGATAAGGTAAGCGAGATAGTAGAGATACTGGTCCCGCTTATCACTGTCGCCTTCTCGATGGTTGATATAAGCATTATAGCCAAGCCCGATCTCACCTACGGCAATGATGATCCCTCTCAGATAGCGCTTGGTATAGAACTGGCCACCACCGGGTATTAAGAGTGAGTAGAGGACCGCCTTCTGGGGCGATCTGGGATAGACACTTGTGGCGGTGATAAGACTAATCATCAATATGGATGTCAAATCGTTCCTCCTTACTCGGGGTGAAGGTGAGGATGACACCGGTGACATTAAGAGAGGAGTTGGCAGCGATGAAGCGGAGGGTTCTGTGGAGGCGGTCAAACCAGAGTGGTAAATCCTTCCTCGCACCGGAGCCGGCGAGATGGAGCTTATGACCGGAGCCATAGGCCGCAATCGAATCGAGGAATCGGGCCAGCATCACCTCGCCTTTGGGAGAGAGGTGATCCCGGTCGAAGATCTCCCCGCTGGAAAACCTCCATGATTTCACATGCTCACCACCCCTCTTCACCACCTCCTCCCACATCGAGAGCTCCTTCCTCACCTCCCTCAGTTCCCGTTGCAAGGGGTTGTAGCGGGTGGTAACGAAGAAGAAGAGGAAGATGGCAAAAAGAGCCGTGATTATCCAGCCAAGAGCCTTAAACACCTTTCAACCCCCTCATATTTCTCCTCAAGCTGTTTGAGCCTTACCTTTTCCCTCTCGATCACATCGGGTGGGGCCTTTTTGAGGAACTGGGGATTCTCCAGCCTCTGTCTGAGCTTATGGATCAGGACCTCAAGCCGATCCCTCTCCTTTCTGAGCCGGATCCCCTCCTTCTTGAGATCGATCACACCGGCCAAGGGGATGTAGACCTCAAATCCCTTGGTGATGTGGATGGCCGATCTGGGGGGAGGGTGGTCGGCCTCGATAATTCCACTCAGATTGGTCAGGTTCCTCAAAAGATCGGAATTGTCGCCGATCAGATCTCTGAGCCGGTCACTCTTACAAGTGAGATGGAGCTCGAGGGGTTCCTTGGGATGGATCCCCCACTCGGACCGGATCCGGTTCACCGCTGAGACGATCTCGAAGAAGTCATCGACCTCAGGCCGGGATTGGGCCGGGATCGGATCCGGCCAGGAGGCCTTAAGGATGGTGGTTCCGAACCCCAGACGGCTCCAGAGCTCCTCGGTCACAAACGGGATGATCGGATGGCTGATAATCAGGATTTGCTTAAGCAGAAACCGGGCCAGCCCTCCCTTGTGGGGCTGGAATTTGAGATATTCGAGATAGCGATCACAGAAGGTATGCCAGACAAAATCATAGAGTTCCTTGACATAACCGTTGATCTGATAACTCCCCAGGAGTGAATTGATCCTTTCCAGGACCCGATTGAATCGGTCGACGATCCAGTGGTCGAAGGGGTCAGTAAGTTTGGCCTTCGGTTCCGCCGATGGGAAGCGGAGATGGATCATCCGGGCCGCATTCCAGAGCTTGGTGACAAAATTCCTCCCCACCTCGAGGAACTCCTCGGCAAAGAGGACATCCCGCTCCCTGGGGGTGATAAGGAGGAGGCCGAAACGGAGGCCATCGGCACCGTATCTATCCAGCAGCTCGAGTGGCTCCGGTGAGTTGCCCAGGCTCTTCGACATCTTCCGGCCGAACCGGTCCCGGATCAGACCGTGGAAGAGGATATCGGTAAATGGCGGTTTTCCAAGAAACTCATAGCCGGCGATCACCATCCTTAAGATCCAGTTGAAGAGGATGTCCCAGCCCGATACGACCAGACTGTTGGGATAGAATG
>Ga0180300_10000916_pt1 | contig 13379 bp, 27 predicted proteins | sample GuaBasSediGuay15_FD_121798 | JGI IMG/M metagenome (GOLD analysis project Ga0180300, IMG submission 121798) | Subseafloor sediment microbial communities from Guaymas Basin, Gulf of California, Mexico - Guay15, Core 4569-2, 21-24 cm | ecosystem: Environmental > Aquatic > Marine > Hydrothermal... | reverse complement strand
ATATTATATTATTATAAGATTGAGGAGTGGCGGGAGTCTCAAAATATGAAGATTCATATTAATATAAAGATTGATTTTATATTTATATATTATAAAAAGGATATATAGATTGGTGATAAATATGAAGGACGAGTATACGTACACGTATAAAGAGGCACTGGAAGTAGTCGAAGACTTTATGATAGATTCGGGGATACGTGAATATTGCGAAACGGTATGTAGAGGGTATTGTTGTGGATTGTGTTCTTTTGGTGAAAACGCGTGTTTTAAGAACGAGGGAAGAAGATTGCCTTGTAGTATTTATCTCTGCACTGCCTTACTGGATTTATTTCCTGATAAAGATATTCTTGAAGACCTGAGAGATGAAATAGCAGGAAGTCTAACTGTCATCATGGACGATAATCCTTTTTTCAATCCGAACACGAAAGAAATACAAGCTAAGTTCCACATTCCCAGACGGGATATTGATAAATTAAAATCCCTAAACCTTGAAATATATAAAAGGATTACTAAATATCTAACTGAGAATCAGATCGCGGTCCAAGAGCTGAGTGCAAAACAGGTAAAACGAATAAGGTATAAATTTCTAAAGCAATCATGGGAGTAAATGAGCAACGCCAAAACTCTTTTGGCGGCAGGATTTGATTGAAAGGGAGAAGGTGGAATGGACGCAGAATTGATGAATAACGAAAAGAGAGAATTTTATTGGTGCGATAACAGACACGACGTGATACAGATTTGTACATTAGTGAGAAACCCAAAGTGCCCGATCTGTGGACATGTAATGACTCTGGGACGGTGGTGGTAAATGAGAACCGTTTTTGCTTATGTGAAGTTAAACGAAAGGATACTAAAGGATTTCAAGAATCTTAAACCTGAAGAGAGAAAAGTGATACTAAAGAAAACTGATCCTTTCGGAAGCTATATAACAAGTGAAAAGGAAGAAGGAATATATAAACAATTGATCGCTCGTTATGGAAAGTTCATCGAAGATTCAGTTGAAGATGAATATGAAGGAATCAAAGACGAGGATATTTCAGTGATAATAGATCAAGCGTTCAAGAATGCAGGATATGTTCGTTGGGAGGATATAAAATGAAAATAGGTGAAAGGATTGCAAAGGAATACGAACAAGGAAGAGTGGTAACTGAAAGAGAAATCATAAAAATGATTATGGAAAGAAATAGAGAAAATAAAAAAGAAGAGTTGAGGAAGATAGCTATTCTCATAATTAAATTTATCACTCATTATTCCGATTACAAAGAGATTCAAGATTACACACTGAAGGAAGTGTTAGAGCGTGCTTTTGTTGTTCCACAATCGATTAAATATGATGAACAAATCGTGATGATAGTAGAAAAATTGATTGAGGAAGGAGGGCTCGAAATTAAAGTCAAATGTGTAACTAAAGAACTCTCAAAAGCTGGTTTGTTGATAGGAGGAAAAGGAAGATGCACATAATTAAACTGAGAGAAGATGGAGTGGAGATAGACGGAAAGGTATATAAGGTTGGGGATATACTAAGAGCAACAAACGAAAAAGGAAAGATTGTACATGAAGGTGTAGTGCGATTCAAGAAATATAGCGACGGAGAGGGATATGCAGACTATTATCACTTGGGGTTTATAGTAGAGGATCCAGAGTGCCCGGCTGTGAGATATACACTAATAGACTTCGTGGAGGAAGAATGGAAGATTGAAAAGATAGGGGAATATAAGGAGTAGTTTGGCGTATATAAATTCTTGGAGGGATCAAAAATGAGTGACACCTATAATGGAGAAGAGGGAATAGACACGTCCTCATGGTTTTTCGTCCTCTCGTATGATAAGCGAGAGGCGTTTGAGTTTGGGAAAAAACAGGAGGTGAGGACTAATGGATAACGTCTCAAAGTTGATAGTGCGAAGGAAAAAAGACGGACAGAGACTGGGAACCTTTATTTATTTTAGGCGAGTCGGGGTAACGCTATTTCGAGACGCAGATGGTTTACACAAACCGGGAAAGAATTTTAGAGAATTATACGAGTTGTACAAGAAAAGCGAAACGTACGAAATAGAGGAGGACTTTGATCCAGTAACCCAATTAGAACTGAGAGGTAAAATAGTTCTATGATCGGAATCCGTGGATTCAATGTCAAAAAGTGCAGATTGTGTCAAAGGGAGAGAGCGTGTTCTGTGTACGTCAAAGGGATAGGGTATATTTGTGATAACCATTTCTATAGTGCTCATCCTTATCCCTCAAGAAACGAGGAAGTAAGAGGCACGCGAAAAGCCAAGGATACTGGTGATTATACGTGGGGCACCGAACTCGAGTTTCGATCTCCAAGTCAAGAGGACAAACATATCAGAACTGCGATATTTGCAAGATTGCTATTAAGAGGATTCCTCCCTACTGAGGATGCAACCGTGAGTGATTGTGAAATGAAATCTCCGATTTATTTGTCAAGGCGTTCTTTTACTCAGTCACTTAGACCGATATATAAAGATTACTCAGATTATCTAAAGACTTATCTTATATCATCGCACATTCATGTAGGAGTATCTTCCGAAGAAATGAATAAAATTGAAAGAGCACAATCGTATCTCGAAGATGTCGTGATAAATAGACGCTTGTGGGGTAGAGATCCCAATGAGTTCGCAAACCAAGATGATCCAAATGAACGATACTTCTTTATCAATACACTGACTGGTGATCTTGGCACAGTTGAGTTCAGATTACCTAAGATAACTACGTATCGCCAATTACTCGTAGTAACGCTATTCATAAAGAAATTCATAAAAGATCCTTTTAAATTTGAGGATATCCAAAGAAGATTAGTCAGAAAGTTGTGAGGTGTTTGTTTCAATGAAAGTAGTATGTAATCGATATGATGACCATCTCCCACGAGAGGAGGTTGATGTTGAAGTAGATATTCCAGGGATCGAGAGAATAGTAGTCTTTGGAGTATCGTATTTCCACGGCGATAGAGTATACGTTGGGGATTCGAAAAGTTATCATATCGTGAAGAAAAATCTAATCGACTGTGACTTGAGGATCATTAATTCTCAAAGTCTAAATAGATTCATGGATGGTAAAACTATAATTGTTGGTTTACCGTATACCTTTAGACAAAAAATGATTCGAAGAGATCCTGAACGATTGAAACGAGCAATTGAGTGTTTATTTAGAAAAAGAAGGAAAAAATAAGATGTGTCAAATAGCCGTGATTAAAGAGGGCGGAAAAGTAGAGTACGACGAGTTCGAGAAAATATGGTACCAGAATCCCGATGGGTTCGGGTTTGCGTATTTCAAAGGAAACAAGTGGAATGTAATGAAAGGTTTGATGAATCCAGATGATGCGTATCGACTTCTCGATAAGGTACAAGGAAAGTATCCGGTGGTATCACACTGGAGGATGGCAAGTGCAGGAGGAGTAACACCGAAGCTAACACATCCATTCATAGTCACACTAAAGAAGGGTAAACGAGCCGTCCTTTTTCATCGAGGACACATATCTGCGTTCTCATCATGGTACGCCAATGATTCTCTCAGTGATACAGCTAAATTTGTTCGATTCTTGTCATCTCTGAAGTTAACAGAAAGACAACTATATCTAATGATGCTCTCGAAAGAGTTTCAAGAGATGCTTGGAGGATCAAAGTTTGTCTTACTACTTGAAAGAAAGAAAGATCCAATCTTGATCGGAAATTTTCGAGTGGATGGTAAGAGGCGATTTACTGATCTCACATGGAAATCTTCTTTCAGTTGGTGGAATTTTTACGAAGATAGTTACCATGACAGGCAAAAGAAAAAGAAGCGTGGAAAGCTTGTGAAAGTGGGACCGGGAACTTATGAAGTGCGAGATTACGAAAAAAAAGAGGTAAATAACGAAACAAAAAAGGGAAGAGTTGAAGGAACTTATTTCAGAGGGGAACAGTTTCTTGAGGTGACAAAAAAATTATCGTTTAAAGATAAACAGGAGGCTTACGATTACGTGACTTCAAGGGGTGGAGCTTTCGTTTTTGAGGAGGACGGTGAAGAGAGAATAATCAAGAGTACAGATAAATCTGGAAACAAGTCTATAATCTTAGCCAAACTATACGGGTACATATAAAATGAAAACAATAAAAATTCACGGAGCCAGATCGAGTCATCCTATAAGAATTGAAGTAACTCCTTCAGATTTTCCAAGTGATGATGAGATAGCTGAAGATACAACAAAATTACTTAGTCTTTTTCACTCAAATCTACCTAATCGAACTTATGAACAACTTAGATCTGAAATGTCAAAGGATATCATCGAAGAACTGAAAAACTTATTAGTGTGCATAAAAGGGGAAAGAGATTGGGCAGAGGACTGTGCCATAGAGAGTGAAGACGAAAGATACTGGTGGGGCAAGTTCGATAGTCTTGCAGAAGTCTCGTATCAGATTAAGTCCATAATTAAAAAATATGATTAATGTGATTAGATTGAGACTGAAGTCTAATGAGTGGCAGGAAGCTCAAGAGTTTATTTTTCAACAGTCTCAATTTTTTGAGGAGGAACTGGATGATGACAATGAAGAAAATTAACGTATCAAGACTGTGGGAGGACATACCTGCGTGGTACATCCTTTCTTTGTTTGGAAGACAGGTGGTGTCGTCTCGTTTATCTGAACAGGGCGAGATGTGTTTCGTGAAAGAAATTCAATTCACGGAGACTTGTGATCTCATAATCGAAAATGAAGTTGGAAAAGAATTCAAAGTAAAAACGACCGCATGGAATATTGTAGACGCAGAAGCGTACCTCTCCAATCCAATCAATTTATTAAAGTTCACTAATTTATTATATGATAGATTACTAAAAAATAAAAACGTTATAGAGGACATAGATTCTCAATTTTTTTCTGGAGGAAGGAAACGGAGACATTTAGATAAGTATAGACAGGAGTTTTTGAAAATCTTTTCATTTGAATCAAACTCGGAGTGGGCTGTCAATAGGCATATAGTAGATCGTATCATCTATCTTGCGAAGAGTGATATTTCAGCAACCCCGTACTTGGCGATGTGGATACTGGAGGGGATTAGGGAACGATATGCTGAAGAGAAGGAAAAGGCACAAGAGTTTGATTATGAATCATCGGACGGTGAATTATATCGTATGAGAACGGACTCTATAAGAATTTCTGACTTTCCTCCAATTTACATCCACGATATATTAGGCGAGATAAGCATACATACGATTCCAATTTATGTTAATCTCAATAGGGGCATAAAAATTAGAGATCCCAAGATACGGGAACGTATTTATTATCGTCTGCCAGTTCATTCTTCATTTCTATCATGTTCCTCCACCGAGTGCCTCCCGCAATACTTCGAGATTGTTGCAGGAAAGATAATAAAGTTTATTAATTATCATCTTTTAAAGAGTTTTAATGAAATGATATCAATGAGTCTTTATGACGCTTACTGTTCATCTTGGATAATAGAAGAAGCTCCAGCTATTCTTAATCATCAACTCTTCCTTCTAAGAAGTTTTATTATAGAAGGAATGAAACGAGATATATCTCAGATTCTTGAGAAAGGTTACGAAGGATCAGAATTCTTGAGAAATACAACTATCCTTGAAGCCCTAAACAATTACGCGGAGGGATTAAAGAAGAGGCGATATGTTATAATTTAGGACTGATATACTCTTTCAATAAAAGAATAAGATGAAGAAACATGCCTTTCATAGGTGAATATGTATTTGAGGAGGATATGAAAATGAGTGGGGATGCAGTAACAGTATTGAAAAGCATCGGGATTAGAATATTAGAGAAAGCCACAGAACTCGAAGAAAAAGCTTGTGACGAAACTGATCAAGAAGAGCAATTAAAGTATAGCTATATGTCCGACGGATTAATGATAGCAGTTCGGGAGATAGAAGAAAAAATAAGGGAGGTGTTAAAAGAGAATGAACCTACGGGAAACGAAAGAAAGGATTAAGAAATTATACGAAAAGCGAATTCCCTTTATTCTTTGGGGTCCAACAGGAGTGGGAAAGTCTTCGATCATACGACAAACCGCTCAAGAGATGGGAGTAATTTGCGTTTCCAAATCGTTGCTAACCTTGGAACCTCCTGATTTGGAAGGATGGACAGTACCGGATCCAAGTTCTGGATTAGTGCTTCAATTACCACCAGAGTGGGCAAAGTATGAAGACAACGCACGAGGATTCTTGTTGTTCGATGAATTGAATCATGCTTCCAATGAAATGCAGAAAGCACTGTACCGTGTATTCTATGATAGAATGATCGGAGATACTCCACTACCGGATGGAATAGTCCCGTGTGGAACGGGGAACAAGAGAGAGCATGGAGCGGTAGTCGGGGATCTTGAGATACCACTTGAAGCACGTCTTCATGAGATCTACGTAGAACCCGACATACAAGTGTGGAAAGCATGGGCGTTGAAAAATCACATCGCTCCAGAGATTATAGCCTACTTGAGTGCTCATCCCGAAGATCTTTACATACTACCAGAGCACAGGGGAGAGAAAGTGACTTGTGGAAGAGGATGGGAACGAGTGTCTCTTCTCTTAGAACAAGGACTGTCAAGTATCGAGGATCTCTCCGGTTCGATTGGAGGTTCAGTAGCAGCCAAGTTCTTAGCTTTCACAGAATTAAGAGATAAACTTCCAGACATACAAAAGATATTGAAAGGAGACGCCAGTGATATACCGAGTGAATTTGACGTCCTAACCTATACAATACAAACTCTTCTTTCTGTGATAAGTAGAGAAAAGAATTCGAAGAAGCAAATGAGCTACTCAAAGGCGTACTTTAAATACGTAAGAGCGATTTGGGAAAAGGGAAAGGATCCCGAATATGGCGGATTCGTTGAGGGGGCAGCAGCGTTCCTTGTAGATTACAAGAATTCAATGCCCTCAGAAATGTTCTCAAAGATGCTCAGTGATGAGAACTTTAGGGAACTGATGAAGAACATAGGCAGAGAAATACTACCCCTGCTTAACGGAGAATGACAAAATATCACACCATAGAAATCAGTGATAAATCACTTATTGTAAAGGAACACGACAGACAAGGTGATATTTATCGGTTTGATTTAATACCTTTCTTTGGAGACAGATACGGTTTTATACACGAAGCATTCAAGTCGTTCGACGAGTTTATAGCTTATAGCGTAACAGAGGCAAGTGGACATTTGTGGAATAATAGTCTAAGAGTTAAGAAGGTTAGAGACGAAAAGTCAATAGCTTTAATTTCCTTACTCAAAAATCAAGCGATAGAGGTAAAGCGTAAGGCGTGGAGTTATGGAGAAGAAAAGGAATGGTATAAATATCTCTTTTTCTTTGATTCACCAGAAAAGTTTTGGACGATTGTAGAAAAATTTGCGGATAAAATTTTGAGAGGTTTTTTGCCATGACTTTCTTTCAGTGTATGGGTAGAGTCCTGTTGGCGTGGGGAATTGTTCTATCAATTCAGTACTTTGATACAGAATTTCCATTGTCTCTTGGCATGATGCTTATAGTCATAGGGGCTCTGCTTATGGACATGAACGGAAAAACAGAATGCGAAAATACTGAAGAGGAGGTGGAAGAAGATTAGCGTGAGATGCACATATTCGCTTCTCACGCAAATTTTATACTCAAGCTAATATAATTTATCGTGGATAAACACAAATTTTGATATACGCAATTTGTGTGCATTTAAAGGCAAGGTGATCGAAATGGATATTTACGATACAACAACTGTCGAAATGGATGAGAACGAATATATGCGATTAAGCAAAAAATTGCGAAGATGGCTTGAGGAAGAAAGTTTCTTCTTTTTAGACGATGAACTAAATCTCGGTATAAACGATGAAAATAAACACGATCTCGAGTTCTTCGATGAGGTAAAGTGGGAAATCTATGAAAAAGGCTATCTTCGCTTAGTCGTGAAAAGGAAAAGAAACAAAAGAAATGGACGAGTTAAAACGAGAAATCATAAAGAATGAAATAATGGAAGACATAGTGATAGCTTGTTTCATTACTTTCTTACTCTTATATTTGTGTTTATTGAATGAGAAATGAAAAGAAAGTTTGTTATACGAAACGCAAGTAATTGGAGCGACACAAGCGTAATATCCATTGCAGATTTAAGTGAGCTCTTGAACCTTATTGAGAAATACGACGAACCGATAATTGTGAGAAAAAATCACTATCTTGAAGAATACAAAAAAGACAGGGAACAATTCAAGAAAAAGTACATCCGATCTTTAGTTGAGAAAGTACAAGAGTGGGAAGAACAAGAAGCTAACTATGAAATCATTATTTATGATGATTATATAGAATAGGTGAGACAAATGAACGAGAAATATCTCAAGAAAATAAGACGAGCGAAGTTCATGTTCCTTCAGAAGAAGCCATTTTGGTCAGGAGTGCTTACCATACCAGTGGAGATAGGCAGGGAATTTAGAGGAGTGCCAATTGAAGTAGCAGCCACTGATGGAAGGACCTTCTACTTGAACGAAGATTATCTTGATAGAATTTCTCCAAGTGATCTCATATTCGACTTAGCCCATGAGTATCTTCATATACTTCTATCTCATATATGGGATTCAAGACTAAGGATTGCAACCAATGACGCAGAATGGGAAATAGCAAATATGGCAGCGGATTATGTTACCAACGCTATAATTAAAGAGGAGTTTGGACATTTGCCGTCTTCTTTTCTATTCGATGAAAAATATACAGGTAAGACGTTTGAGCGAGTGTATAGAGAACTTATGAAGAATTTTCAGGGTGCTTTAGGACAATCCCAGTGTGGACAGTTTGCAAGTGGGGAACAATCAGAACCTAAAAGCGAACAAGGAGAAGAAGATAGCAAAGGCAAGAATACCGAGGGGAAAAAACGTCTTCAAGGTCACAAAATATGGAAACACAGCAAGGAGAATGACGCATTAGGACGGACGATAAGACAGTCCCTACTACGTTCTTTCATGCAGGGTACGTTACCAACCTCTTTAAAAAGAGAAGTGTTAAACATACTTCACCCTCCTTTGCCAATAAGCGAGATTATTTCCTCCTTTGTTCTTGAGCGGAGTTATAGTAAACGGAATTGGAAAAGATTGCACAAAAAGCGATATCCGCCGTTGCTATATCCCCAAATCAAAGGAAGGAACAAACTTCAGATATGTGTAGCCATTGATACAAGTGGCTCAATAGACACCGAACTACTTTCCGAATTCAAGGCAGGTATGCAGTTCCTGTTCTCATATTTCAAGGGAGACCTGAACGTACTACTGCTTCAATGTGATGCTAAGGTTCAGGTAAAATACTGGATACACAGTCCCGAAGAACTTGATGAGATTGAGTGGAAGGGAGGAGGAGGCACGGACTTTAGACCAGTCTTCAAGGAGCTTGAGAAATATCCAGAACTTAGAGGTTTGATATATGTTACAGACACGTATGGCACGTTCCCAAACAGTGTGCCAAATTTTCCAGTGATTTGGCTGGTTCCGGACAGTCTTAGAGGCAGACATCAAAAATCTCCGTTTGGAAGAGTAGTGTTCTACGACGGGGGGAGAGGAAGAGAAGGATAACATGATTTCACCGTCACACATTTAAAAAGAAAAAGCTGAAACGATATCAAAGGGATGGACGTAATTCAGATGAGTAACTCTGTTGCACTCTTCCTTGTCAATGAACACCTTAGGGACTATATAGATCTGAGTTTTCCGTGCAATGATCCAAATACCATTCGCCAATTAAGAAATTTACTTAATGTCTCAAACTTCTCAGATTTATATTTAAGTTCTATGTTTCAAGATCCGAGAGGCGATAAATTAAACTTTCTCTTTAAAATAGAAGATTTTACTCTACAACCCTTAGAAATAAATCCCAATACGGATGATTCCATAGTCAGATTTTATCTTAGTCCACTTGATGACAATGATTTCACTAAATTGATTGAGAGTTTCCCCTTTTCTATCTCAAGTCCTTTATTCTCACCAGTGACCTCCACCGGCAAGTGGTGGGAATTGATATCATATAAGATTAAAAAAGGATGGGTGAGATCGAGCATTTTTCCTTTTGAAGCGGTAATCATTAGAAGGAAACAAAGTGAAACTTTAGAGGACTTAAGAAGATTAGGATTAGGATATCTTACTTGCTTATGAAAACGATTGATTCTACAAACAATGACATAATTCTAATAAAGACAGCCACGGCAGTATTCCTTATTGATAAACGCTTCCCTGAATTTATTGAGCTTTCGTTTCTGACTCTTGATCCTAAAACCATTGACAAAATAAAAAAATTTCCCAAATATTTAGCGAAGTCATCTCTTTATTTGTGTACTAAAATCTCGGATGGATTTAAAGATCACTATCTGCTCTTCCAAATGTTAAATTCCTTTTTTCGATTATGTAACGCCTATCCTGTTGAGAACGATGGTATTATAAGATTTTATCTTACGCCTTGTAACAGAAAAGAGTTTATGAAATTGCTTACCATGTTTAGTTTTACTCGCTCTGCTTATTATGTTTCCCCCTCCGACACTTCAACAGGACAGTGGTGGGATTCAATCTCTCAAAAAATTAAACACGGGTGGATACGATCAAATGTATTTTCTTTTTTCGGTGTAATCATCAAGAAAAAGGAGGATGAAACGTTAGAAGACATTAAGAGACTCATGGTGGGTTATATTACTTATCTGAAATGAACGACGTAATAAGTATATATTCATGGAAAGCTGAATTCGTGAAGAAGCAAGGAACAAATTTCTTAGCTATGAATACGAATATACTCGACTTTGCACCGTCTGATCCTAACATCCAGAAAAGGCAAAGGGAAATAGAAAGAATTGGAAACGCACGTGATAGTCATTTCTTATTCACATTTAAATACAATAAAGACGAATACGTGTACCCTTTATTTGGAAAAGTGATTAGTGCAAAATGTAAATATGAAAATTTAGGCAAGTTACACCATATACTTCGCATCACTTTTATTCTATCGCTAAAAAAAGAGGAATTTAAAAAATTGGAACGAATACTACTTATCTACAAGCCTCTTCCGAGGTGGAAAAGAAAAGTCTGGGACATGAAAGGAGTATTAATTGCGTTGGAAGAAAGACGCAATGAAATTAGAGAAATAGCCAATACGTATTTAATGTTAGAAGGAGAGGGCTTCAATGAGATCAGGAACTGATGTGGCATTTGTAAATGGATGGAGAGCAATAGTTGGGAAGGAGGAGAATGACGAATTTCTTGGAGATGAATATAGAAATATTTGAATGCCCAAAAGGCGAAGGGAGTCCAATCGAAAAATTTGAGGACGAAGCCAACTCTTATTTTTTATTTGGTCTTGAAGAGAAACAGTATCAACATCTCTTTTTCGGAGAAGTGATGAATATAAAATGTGCTTACGGAGTGAGATGGGGTGGAGTTCCTGCAATGGACATCATGTTAAAACTCTCATTTGAAAAAGAAAAACTTAAGCGATTACTAACGATTTTACGCCTCAAGGAACATCCAAGATGGAGAGTAGAATTATGGGAGTTGAAGGGATTGCTGATATCGTCAGAGGACGATATAGAAAACATTAAGGAAATAGCAATTGCGTATTGGACAATGGAGAGTGTAAAATGAACTCTTTATTCATATCCTCTTGGAGGGCGTTACTAAAATCATACATAAAAGAGGGAACGAGTTATCTTAATATATCATTTTTTATTCACAATTACAACAGTAAATTTCTACACAATACAAGGGAAGTTATAAATGAAGCTACGTTCGGCATCGATAATTACTATTTAGTGTTTCTTTTTAAAGAAAATTGTTTCATTGGAAAATTAGTAAAGGGGAATATAGTATCCCAACCGAGATACTCCGTGTTGGATCCATTAGCAATCATCGAGTTAACACTTGAGATGAAAGAAAAGGAACATGAGGACCTGACTAAATCAATGCGTTCGATTTACTTTTCAGGCTACAATCACATGAAGGGGATGATGACTGCTACGGTATCACAGTCAGCGTTTGGTATAGCCGAAACTTCTCGAAATCACAAAAGAGAATGGAGAGTTGAAGCGTGGGACATGAAAGGATTACTACTTAAGACAGAGGAAGAGAGCCTTGAAGACATTAAAAATTTGGGGCGTGCTTATTTAATCCTAAATGAGGATGACAAGATATGATCGAATTTGAGTTCGAAAGATTTGATGGAGAAATAGGCTTAAAAAGAAGAAAAAAAATTTGGGGAATGGCAATAACTATCGTAATAAGCCAGGCAGAAAGAGATTTGCTCTTGAAGATAAAAAGAAAACTTAAAAAATTTATTTACTATCTCATATTTAATATAAAAAGGGAAGATATTTACTTTTTTATTTGTCGATTGAATGATATTCGCATAGTAAGAAGGAAGGAAACATTACTCACAGACTTGGAAGGAACTATTTTAAATCAAAACGAATACGAGGTAGTGGAAAGACTCTTTGGTCTATGGGAAGGAATACTATGGGAAACAGTACATGGAATAATTCTCCAAGGAACTAACCCAGAAGACGCTAAAAGTTTGGGATATACTTATTTAGTTTTAAATGAAAAAAAAGATTAAAATGTTCAAGATATTTAAGAGGAATAAAATAGAAAACGAAGATAGCACAACAGAGGTAATTCTTGTGTTTCATACAAAGAGTGGTTATAGCGCTTTAGTAGAAACTGGAAGGCTTTATGATCTTCAAATTAAGTTTGATATACCAATCTTTTCAGAGGAAGGAATAGAAGTTTTAAGAAAGATTACTTATATATGGCTTTGGAAACGTATGGAGAGAAGCTTACAGATTTTAAAGAGCTCTTCGATTTTCCTATTTATCGTGCTGCAATAGCCTTGGATATCACGGGAGTCTTCCTTGTTTCAGAAGACGGGCTTGACCCTGAAGAACTGAAGGAAATAGGGGTAGCTTATCTTTGCTTACTTTCAAAGAGAGAGATAAGACGAAAGGCATACGAGTTTGTAATGGAGAACAAATAAATGAGATTAATACCATTCTTTTCGAGATCACTTAGGTTCTTCTTTGCAAGAAATAGTCCTTCACTGGAGATTGTCGATAAAACTCATCTTTCTTACTCCTTTAGATTTTTAGGAAAAGTTTATTATTATAGAAGAAAATTGACTATCAATAATGTCTCTCTTCCTTTAACGTTTTGTATTGAAGATAAAAAGATCATGTTGATTCTTAATAAAGACTACACAATTGTCTCTATTCCTATATCCAAGATGTGTGCCCAAAAAAGAATGAAGTTTGTCCTATACAGTACGTATAATAATAAAATATATAATAATATAATAAATATAACTAATAATAATAAATTATATAAGGCGGGGAATGGGGAATTGCATATCAGTCCTCCTCTAACAGGAATGGTCGTCTTTT
>Ga0180300_10000915_pt1 | contig 13380 bp, 12 predicted proteins | sample GuaBasSediGuay15_FD_121798 | JGI IMG/M metagenome (GOLD analysis project Ga0180300, IMG submission 121798) | Subseafloor sediment microbial communities from Guaymas Basin, Gulf of California, Mexico - Guay15, Core 4569-2, 21-24 cm | ecosystem: Environmental > Aquatic > Marine > Hydrothermal... | reverse complement strand
GTTCAACGACGCACCAACCGCATTGCGTACGAAGTGCGGTCTTTAGCCGAAGACGAACTGAAAAGACTTCAGAAGCTCACTGCCGGTAAAAAAGCCGCCATTCGCATCGTTACAGACAAAGCGATACAAACCAGCATTGCTGAACTGGTCTCCGAGGGCGATTACATTCAGATGTCTGATCCCGCATTTCGCCACGAATTAGCGTCTTGGGTTCGTTCCAATTGGACCCGACGAGGCGATGGCATTGCAGCGTACGGTTTTGGAATTCCGGGAATCATCTCGTGGCTGGGACCCTGGTTTATGCGAACTTTCGACCTGGGGAAACCTCAGGCGAAAAAGGACTATCAATTCGCAAAAGAAGCTGCCGCACTTGTCATTGTACATGGCGAGGACACCAAAGAAAGCCTGCTGGAAGTCGGAGAAATATTCGAGCGCTTTGTCCTGACCGCTACTTCAATGGGTCTGCAGTATGCTTTCCTGAACCAGCCAGTGGAAGTGCAGGATCTGAGGACAAAACTGCGGGCAATTTTGGGGCTTGCGGATTTGCCTCAACTCTTGTTTCGTATCGGCTACGCCGAGCCGCAAAAACGTGCCATGCCACGGCGTCCACTCGATGCCGTTTTGATTGAAGGATAAATCATGGCGTACTGCTCGATGAAAAAATCACAAATATAAATAAGATAACATGCTCGATGCATACGAAAAACGATTCGAATTATTGGTATTATTTTTGTCCACTATTGTTTGGCACATGGATAAGGGATATTTAAAACAAAGAGCTTGGTTTCGGATACCTTTATCTCCGGAGTGTGATTACACCTATGGATTGTGATTGACATAAAAGAGGAGGTATACTTGGGCGATTCCGTTGAAGTTTTAGGAACATTCCAACCGAACCGTGCTAAAGCAAAAATCAAAATAGTCCCTGAAGAAAGAGCCAAGTCCGTCAAAAAACCTTATCTCCTCGGTTCTTAACACCTCATACCCCCTATCTATTGATGCTGATACGTCTTTTCCCAAACTACATGACCTCAGCTCGTTTTTCAGCAATCCCACTACATCTGTATATTTCCTCTTTACTTCCACGACATACCTGCCGTTTTCAATAAGTAAAGATTGCGAAGCATATTTCCGTTTAAACTGCTCAGAATGGTATTTTGAAGTAACTGGAGGACCTATATGCTTTTTCACCGGGGGGAGATTCCAAACGAGCAACTCGAATATCAAAAATGCTTTGCTCCCTTCCACCGAAACATCACTCCGATATATCCTGAATTCATTCCGTTCTATCAGATTTGAGACAGATGCTTCTGCTTTTCTCAATTGTGGAAATAATATGTCTTCCACCACCTCTGGCGCTTCAAACAGCACCATTACGAACTCTGTTCCTCTTTCCTTCACAAGTTTTACAAATTCTGCTTCGCTCATCTCTTTTTTCCTCGCAGGGAAGAAGAAACTCGCATCGGGACACGCCAGAAAATCCCTCGCCGCATCTATTAACTTGCAAAAAGAATCCAACGATACTGCTGCCGCTACATTTCTGTTCGGGTCAACAGGGTCTATAACAATAAGTGGGTCTTTTCCTTCCCCTTTGTATTTTCCTCGTCCTTCGATATCTATTTTTTCACCGTATTTCCAATTCGATGCGTTTCGCAATAGCTCGACGAAAGAGGAATATCTAAGGATGAGGAGTTCGCAAAGATAACCAGAGAAACCCTTTCGTCTTTGCTCAGAGCCATAAATTCCCGCAGATTTTAAAAATTGTTTTAACAGCAGCACTTCTTCTTCCAGCCCTGGTATTCTCCTTACAATGTATTCATTATGAAAAGGAGTCCTGTCAACTGCGGATTTCAATTCCGATGCGTCTTTTACCGCAAAACAGGGCACTAAATCCGCCTCGTGCTCTCTTCCTTCGGCATCATAAAAATAAGCGTGAATATACGGATGCGAGGCATATCTTTCCTCATACCTATCTGAAATGCTTTTCGCGAGAGCAAGACCTTTTTCTTTTAAGTCCTTCTCTGAAATGCCCGCGGGAAACATGATGAATATGTCTATGTCCGCCTCGCCACTTACCCATGTATTTCTTGCGGTTGACCCTACGGAGATTGCATGAGCCTCTATACCCATCTCTGATGCTTTCTTATTTATCTTTGCGATTATAAAGTCAATTACTGCATGTACTTTATTTTTCTCTCTTTCATCAGGTCTTATTCTCTCTATGACCTCCTCGCATATCTTTTTTATCCCGTCTTCCTCTCTCATTTCATTATACCTGTTCGAGAATAAAAGCGGCTTTCAATATTTCCGCTTCTTCAAAATGCCTGCCGACAAGCTGTAAGCCTATTGGTAGCCCATTTGAAAATCCGCAGGGAATGGATATAGAAGGAACACCAGCTAAATTAACAGGCACCGTATTAACATCCGCAAGATACAAAGAGAGGGGGTCTTTTATTCTCTCTCCGAGCTTAAAAGCAACAAAAGGCATCGTTGGCATCACTAATATATCATGCTTTTTTAACGCATTTACAAATTCGTTTTTTATTAAGGTGCGCACCTTTAGCGCCTTTAAATAATATCTACCATAATAACCAGCAGAGAGTGCGTACGTGCCAAGAATAATCCGCCTTTTCACTTCTTCGCCAAAACCCTCGCCTCTTATCCTTGAAAACGTTGTATGCCAATCCTCATCCTTTACCGGACGAAGACCATATCGCAACCCGTCAAACCTCGCAAGATTTGACGATGCTTCAGACATCGCAATAATGTAATAGGAAGCGAGTGCGTATTTCAGGTTCAAGCCTCGCATGCTTATTTCCGCGATGGTTGCACCAGAATCCTCAAATTTGTGCACTGCATTCCAAACCGACCTTTCAACTGCCTGCGAGACGCCCTCTATAAACTCCTTTGGAACTCCTATCTTCAAGTTCCGTGCCTCTTTATCTATATCTATGCCGTTTAGCGAAGCGGCGAGGTAGTTCGATGGAGCGTTATTCTTTATCTTTGCCTGCGTGCTGTCCCGCGCATCCTTTGCGGAAATCACTTCTAAGAGCAATGCGGTATCTGTTACGTTAGACGCCATCGGTCCTATTTGTTCAAGTGAATTTGCATATGCAATGAGCCCATATCTCGATACAAGCCCGTAAGTGGGCTTCAACCCAACTACGCCACAGAAAGAAGCAGGACATCGGATAGAGCCACCGGTGTCAGAACCAAGAGCGAGAACGGTCTCGGCTGCGGATATTGCCGCGGCACTGCCGCCTGAAGAACCACCCGGCACCCTGCTGTGGTCATAAGGGTTTCTCGTGGGTCCGAAATAACTTGTTTCCGTAGAGGATCCCATGCAGAACTCGTCCATGTTTGTCTTCCCAATAATTATCGCCCCTTCTCGTTTCAGCGCTTCTATTACCGCGGCATCGTAGGGAGGGATATAGCCCGTGAGAATTCTGGATGCACATGTAGTTTGAATACCCTTAGTAGAGATGCTATCTTTAATGGCTATGGGCACGCCAAGGAGCTTTTTACGCTTGTATTCCTCTTTATCCATATTCGTATCCACTTCTATCGCATTTTCAATCGCGTCCTCTTTGTTTAACGTGATAAAAGCATTTAATTCGCTTCTTTCTATTCTCTCGTAGATTTCACACACTAACTCTTCACATGAGATATTTCCACTCTTTATCCCCTCTACCACTTCTGTTGCGGTTAACTTCTCTTTATTCATCTTCTCCTCAATACTGTTTTAACAAATCAAAAAGAAGCATCATTTCATCTGTTTTCGCTTTCTTCTCCTTCTCTTCAAGAAGCGCTATCTGTCTGGAAATATCTTCACCTTGCAACTTCATAAGCGCAAGTTCAAATATTTTTCTCATTGGTTCGGCTTGCATTCGCATTCGCTTTAACTCATCTCCAATATCTCTATTTTTGGTTATGAGCAAAAGTGCAAGACCACTGTAAATTACATCTTCACTTGCTATTTTATCACGGGGCAACTTGAAACAAGAGGAAAAAGCCTCAGCAGAGTCTTCCACTCTTCCGGAATAGAAGAATAAAATACCTGCATGTTTTAAGTCGCGTGATGATTCTTCGTATCGCCCGATTCTTGAATATGTTAAACCTCTGTTCATGTAAGCCTCAGCAAGATTCGGATTCAATTCTATTGCCTTGCTATAATCCTCAATCGCACTCTCATACTGCTTTAAATCTGCATAAGCGACGCCACGATTGTAGTAAGCCGCTGTATCTTCTGGATTCAACTCTATTGCCTTGCTGAAATCCGCGATTGCGCTCTCATACTGCTTCAAATTTCCATATGCGAGACCACGATTGTAGTAAGCCTCAGTAAGATTAGAGTTTAGCTTTAATGCATGATTGCAAGCCTCTACTGCTTTTTCAAACTCGCTTAACGCGATGAAGATATAAGAAAGCCGTGTATAATTCAATAAAATACCCTTATCGTCTTTTAATTCCTCTCTTATCGCATTTGATTTCTGCAGATATTTCTCGCCGTGTTCAAAATCGCGCAATTTAAAATAGGATAACGAAAGGCTCATATACAATTCCGCAAGTTTATAATCATCGTGCACAGAACTGAGCAAGTACTCGTCTATCTTTATCCGTTCCTTTATCTCTTCTTCGCTCTCTTCCGCCACAAAAACCGGCAGTGGATAATAGAGTTCCGCGAGTCCTGCCAGGTCTTCTCCCTGCTCCGCTTCTTCTTCCCCTTCTTTGAGTTCGTATGTTCTGCTCCTGAACCTGAACCAGTCAGGGGCATGTTTTTGTATCTCTTTTATCTCGTATTCATTCCCCACAACTACTATGGGTCTTTTAATGTCAAAGAACAAATCACGATGGAGATTCAAGTATGGCAATACCCACGGGAATTGATTCCCAATCCCATGGACCAAATATAAGGTATTTTCAGTGGTCTCATTCCATGTCAGCAGCATCGCCAGCAGATTATCCCTTCCTCTCAAGTATATTTCTCGAACATCAAAGCCTTTTGACGCTATCAACTCCTTCAGCCTTGCAGGGCGCCTCGAAATAATGAAAATCAGGCAGTTCTTACCCCTCGCTAGCTTCAACTCGTTCAATAATTCCTTCAATTGTCGGGTGTACGTCATACCATACCTCATTATTTGCATATTCAAGAACAGCAAGGCTAAAGAGCAAGTCTTGAAATCTATCCTCGTCCCCCTCTTTTCTTTTTGTCCTCTTCACCTCGTTCAGTATCTCGAGGTCTTCCTTAGCCAGAATCCTTATGTAGTCGTTCCTTATCCCGGCAACCACGCGCTTCATATCGCCTTCTTCTATCCTGCTCCTGTCTTCCATATTCGCAATGTTTGCTGCATCCCTTGATAGTCGCACAAATTCTGTAAGAATACCCCCTGATGATTTTATCGCTTCCGCCATCGCTTCTTCAGTTATCAAATCCTTTTCCATTCGCTTCAATGCCATTTCTTTCATAACATTGTAACCGCCATCGTCAACTCCCCCATTTCTGTGCTTTACTTTTATATTGTGAAATCAAATCGTTTAATCTCGGTCTCATGACTTCTCTCGTTACTTCTCTGGTAGTTACCTCCGTCTTTACCTTTCCTGCAAACTTCACAATTGCTCTGAATCCTATTCCAAATTCCACCCCCCCTTGTTTCTCCTTCACTTGTTCCACAATCTTTTCCGACCATTTATCAAGGTAATCCTCCAACTCCTTGCTTAGTTTTTTATTTTTAGATACGCTCTCGTATATCTCTGCAGCAATTACGAGCAGAATATCTGCATAAACTTGTGCTTTCATTTTTAATATCCAATATGTTTAGTTAACTTTATATATTCCAATGATTTACCCTCTTTTCAATAAACCTTGCGTAACGGTTAAACGAGAATAATGAAAACGAAATCATTATGTCCGGAATGTCTCGAAGTTATAGACGCGGAGGTGTACGAATCCGAGGGCAGGATACTGATAAAGAAGAAATGTGAGAAGCATGGTGAGTTTGATGACGTATACTGGTCGGATGCTGCATTATATAACAAATTCTCAAAATGGCGCTACGAGGGCAAGGCGGGGATCACGCTTACAAAAACTGATACGGGCTGCCCTTTTGATTGTGGTCTCTGCCCGGAGCATAAGAGTTCTACCGCACTTGCACTTATTGACCTCACGAACAGGTGCAATCAGAGATGCCCCACGTGTTTTGCAAATGCTGCTGTCACAGGCTACGTATATGAGCCAACGATGGAACAGTTGAGGGAAATGATGGAACTACTGAGGAGTGAAATGCCCCCTTGCCCCGCGGTACAGTTTGCGGGTGGTGAACCGACAATAAGAGCGGGATTTGAAGATATAGTAAAAATGGCACGTGAGCTTGGTTTTTCGCATATTCAAGTGGCAACGAATGGAATAGCGCTGGCAAAGAGCGAAGCGTTTTGTAGTCGTCTAAAAGAAGCGGGTTTGCATACAGTTTATTTGCAGTTCGATGGTGTGACTGAAGAGCCATATAAGAAATTAAGAGGGATACCAGCGTTAAAAACAAAGTTAAAAGCAATAGAGAGTTGTAGGAGGGGCGGATTAAAAAGTGTAGTGCTTGTGCCCACGCTTATGCGCGGTGTGAATGACGACCAGATGGGGGACATCGTGCGATTTGCCGCCGAGAACCTGGATATTGTAAAGGGTGTGAATGCGCAACCCATCGCTTTTGAAGGAAGAGTAGATGAATCAGAGAGAAAAAAGGGAAGAATAACAATTCCTGATTTCATAAACCTTCTGGAAGAGCAAACGGACGGAGAAATACCCAAAGAGAGCTTTTATCCCGTACCTTTTGTTCTGCCGGTCTCTTATTTTGTAGAAGCGTGGAAGAAAGTGCCACAGTTGGAATTCACGGTACACCCACATTGCGGCGCCGCAACGTATGTATTTGTAGAAAACGGGAGGTTCACACCAATAACCGAATTTATAGATGTTGAAGGGTTTATGGAGTTCCTGCTGGATACTGCAGAAGAGATAAGCAAATCGCGGATTGGTAAAATAAGAGCAATAGCAGGACTGGCATCTGCGTTAAGGAGGTTTATAGATAAGGACAAGGCGCCAAAGGGTATTGATTCTGTGACTTCACTATCGAGTATACTGGGAATAGGCAATCGAGAAGCTCTTGCGGAGTTTCATCGCAAAGCGCTTTTTATCGGTGCAATGCACTTCCAGGACGCCTATAATTTCGATCTGGAAAGGGTTAAGAGATGCGGCATCCATTATGCCACGCCTGACCATCGAATAATTCCTTTCTGCTCTTACAATGCTATCCATCGACCATCAGTGGAAAAAGCTTTTTCTGTGCCCCTTCATAGCACCAAATCGAATTATCTTTAGATTTAAGTATAAGAAGAATAGATATAAAAATGCCCTTTTCGAAGAGTAGTGTGACCTCGCGGAAAAGCGAAGGATGATCACTATGGCAAACGAAGGGCTACAAACCTCGCCGTATTGCACGGTCCCTGCGGTACGCCTCCTTCGAAAGATGGCAATGACCGTTTAGAGGCAACCACAATACGGCACAAAAAACTTTCTTATGTATAAAGCACAAGTTTTATCAAATTCAATACTATACTTTAAAAATCAACAAATACCGAGGAAGAGATATGAGAGAAGAAAGAGGAAAAAATCGTATAAATTATACGGAAGAGGAGATGGAGATAGAGAGAATAAAGGAGCGAAAGATGCGAGAGATGGAAGCGGAGATAAAAGCAATGAAAGAAGGTAGAAAGAAAGAAGAGGGGATAATAGACCATCCTCTGACGATAGATGACGATAGCTTTGTAGAAACTGTAAGGAAATATCCACTGGTCGTTGTGGATTGTTGGGCTCCCTGGTGTGCTCCTTGCAGAATGGTTGCGCCGGTAATAGAGGAATTGTCAAAAGAATATGCCGGTAAAGTCGTATTTGGAAAACTTAATGTGGATGAGAACCCGCGAGTAGCTACTGAATTTGCGATAATGGCTATACCCACCTTGTTCATCTTTAAAAATGGTGAGCCTGTGGACGTCATACAAGGAGCGCTGCCAAAGCAATATTTAGAAGCGAAGGTAAAGGAATGGCTGTGAGAAATGGCAAAAAGAATGGGATAGAAATAGTAAAGAGGTTTGCCGATTTGGGATTTCAAGTCCAGCCAGAAGCGATTGAACTATTGAATCAATCTGAAGCCGAAAGTCACCTCGATGTAAACGAAATAGTGAAAAGCATGACTAATTCGTTAGACCCCTCGATTTTTGTGATTTCTACCGGGCATATAGCCGAATTTCTCAAAAATAGCCGGGCGGAAAATGGAGAAAAAAAGGGAGAAAACAACGGCTTCCAAAAACAACCGCAAGCATCCGTACCTGATCCAGCTATAATTAAATCGTTCGTGGATAGCCGAAGTGGTGTGAACCGCAAAGATTTTTTACCGCATTTCCTCGATAGATATGAACGGATAAGCGGGATAATAAAACGGAGGATGAACTGTGGACAGATAAGATTTATTAAAAATGGAAGGAGAAGCGAAGAGGTATCGGTGGTGGGAATGGTTTCTTCGATAAACAAAACGGCAAAAGGGAATCTCCGCGTGGAATTGGAAGACCCTACGGGGAATTTCGTGATTATCTTGCCACGTCAAGAGGAAATAATACCTGATGAGGTAATAGGCGTTACCGGTTCTTTATCTGACGGGGGTTTTTTGTTTGCAAATAGGGTAGTACACCCTGATGTGCCTTTCCCATCTTCAACTTCTCAATCACCTTTACCTTTTTCATTCAAATCCAATTCCAATCACAACTCCGATACCAATTATGGATATAGTTCTGACGAGAAGAAAGAAGGGCATGAGGAGCAAAGACCCGTATATGCGGTGTTCATCTCTGATATGCATGTTGGAAGCAACACATTTTTGGAAGAATCGTGGGGTAGTTTCGTGCAGTGGTTGAAAGACGAAGCCAAAAGCATGGGAATTGCGTATCTAATTGTTGCTGGCGATATCGTGGATGGAATAGGTGTATATCCGGGTCAGGAGGACGATTTGTCAATTATGGATATAGAAGAGCAATATAAAACAGCGGCAGGATATTTTCACGATTTCCCCTCTCATATACACGTGGTGGTAGCACCTGGAAATCATGATGCCGTTCGAAGTGCAGAGCCACAACCTCCCTTACCAGAGAACCTCAGGAAGCTCTTCCCTAATAATACGTACTTTGTGAGCAATCCCGCATACATAAAGATTGGAGGCAAGCTTGTCTTGATATATCATGGGCAATCATACGATGATTTTGTTAACTCGGTATCGCGGCTGAATTACTCAAATCCCGATGAAACGATGGTTGAGATGCTTAGAAGACGACATATTGCCCCAATATACGGGAATATGGTCTCTATTGTTCCTGACGGGCACGATTATGGAGTAATTGACCCCGTTCCTGACATATTCCATTGCGGGCATACTCATACCGTTGGTATTTCTAAATATCGGAATGTATTACTTATAAATTCCGGAGCGTGGCAATCACAAACACCATATCAGAAAAAGAGGGATATAACCCCTGTTCCGGGGTGTGCAACGCTTGTAGAGCTTTCCGATATGAAGGCGAAGGTGATGGACTTTGGAAGCTGACTAAAGTAAGGGCATGAAGAGATAAATGACGACAAGGATAAAAAATAACGGAATGAAGTTCTTTGCACTCCGTAAAGCTGTGGGGATACGCAGTTGGTTGCGAGATAATGTTTATCGAGAATACGAGGAATTACTGGAGAAAGAGATATTGGAGAAGCCCCTGCCCGAACATGTAGCAATAATCATGGACGGCAATAGAAGATATGCGGAGAAGATGGGAGTTTCCACAGAGGAAGGTTATCTCTATGGAGCGGAGATAACGGAGGAAGTGATCGAGTGGTGCTTTGATATAGGAGTGAAACAACTCACGATTTATGCTTTTTCTATTGAGAACTTTTACAGGACGGATGAAGAGAAAGAGCAGCTATTTGCACTGATGCGCAGGGAGTTCGAGAAGATAAGCAGGGATGAACGAGTCCATAAGAGAGGGGTGCGGGTAAAAGCGATAGGGAATATCAATTTGCTACCCGAATCAGTAAAAGAGGCGATAAAAAAAGCTGAAAACGCAACCGGGAATTATAACAAATTCAAATTGTTCATCGCGGTGGCATATAGTGGCAAGATGGAGATAGTTGATTCGGTGTACATAATCGCGAATATGATAAAAAGAGGCTTGCTATCAGTAGAGGACATAAATGAGGAGACGATATCAAGGCATTTGTACATAAGTGAGATAGAAAATGGTTCTTCGGCTTCTGCTTCTGGAGCAAAAACGAGTGTAGATTTGTTAATAAGGACCGGAGGTGAGCAGAGAGTGAGCAATTTCGTGCCCTGGCAAGCGTTGGGGAACGAATGTGCAGCTTATTTCTGCGCTCCTTTCTGGCCCGAATTCAGAAGAATAGACCTTCTCAGGGCGATAAGGACGTATCAAGAGCGTGAGGAGGAGAAGCGGCAACGCACACTCTCAAGAATGTTAAAATTAAACCTTTTCTTAGAAAGAATAGCTTTACCAAACAACCTTTCTTTGGAAAAGAAATTTAGAAAGAAAGTGTTTTGTAATAAAGGGAAAGATTCATGAGGGCATTTATCGCGGTGGACCTGTCTGAGGAGATAAGAGCGAAGATAAAGGAAATACAAAGGCTGTTTTTAGATTTGGATATACAAGAAAAGCTAAAATTAAAATTTGTGAAGCCTGAGCAGGCACATCAAACAGTGAAATTTTTGGGTGACATTCCAAAGGATCGAATAGAGGAGGTTAAAAGAGCATTAGAGGAGATAAGTCAACAGCCATTTGATATAGTGTTGAGAGGTGTGGGCTTCTTCCCAGCGGCTTCGCCGGAAAAAGTGAGAAACATAAGGGTTATATGGGTAGGTATGGAAAAGGGCGTGGAAGAGTTGAAAGCGTTGCAGAGGGGAGTGGAATCCAAGATGCATGCGCTGGGATTCCCGCTTGAAAAACGGTTCAGTTCACACGTTACGTTGTGCAGGGTAAAAATGGGGTCACGAGCAAGGACACAGGATGAAATAGGACGGCTGTTGAAGAAGATAGCTGAGTTGAGAGAGGTAGAAGTGGGGGAGATGCACGTGAATGAAATAAAATTAAAGCACAGCACGCTTACGCCTAAAGGACCTATTTATGAGGATGTGTATGTGAAGAGATTGGGAGAATAGGAATGGGGAAGCTAAGAAAGGGAATCACATTAACGGATTTCTTACACTTGAAAACAGATGAGAGGGAAGAGCATGTCACGGCAGAAGAGGAGATGGAAGAGAAAGAAACACCCCGCATATTCACCGTCCAGGAGATCACAAGACATATAAGAGAGAGATTGGACGAGGATGAAATACTGAGCGACGTTTATGTAAAGGGAGAACTTTCTAACCTCTCACAGCCTACTTCCGGCCATTTATACTTCACGCTAAAGGACAATTTTTCGGAGTTACGATGCGTGATGTTCAGGGAAAAGAACATTGGATTGAGATTCACACCAGAAGACGGGATGAGTGTAATAGTAAGGGGTCATATAAGCGTGTATGAGAAGCGGGGAAACTATCAGTTATATGTGGAGGAGATACAGGAGGAGGGGATAGGTGCTCTATACCGTGCATTTGAGCAGTTAAAGAAGAAATTAAAGGAAGAAGGTTTGTTTGATATCGCATATAAGAAGCCTATACCGAGCTTCCCACGTCGAATAGGCATTATCACGTCACCTACCGGTGCTGCCATCAGAGACATTCTGAACATTACAAAGAGAAGATTTCCGCATGTGCATATTCTGCTGGCGCCAGTTGCAGTCCAGGGAGAGGAAGCACCCTGGCAGATAGTAAACGCCATTCGTGTGATGAACCGGGTGAATGCGGAGCTTATGAAGATAGACGTGCTGGTGGTGGGAAGAGGAGGGGGTTCGATCGAAGAATTGTGGGCTTTTAATGAAGAAATGGTCGCAAGGGAGATTTTCTCATCTGAAATTCCTGTAATCTCCGCAGTGGGGCATGAGACAGACTTTACTATCGCGGATTTTGTTGCAGACAAGCGAGCTGCGACACCTTCAGAAGCGGCTGAGTTAGTTGTACCGGATAATCGAGAGATAGAGCGAAATTTGAGTTCTTTAGAGCTGAGGATGCGACAGAATGTGTTTAAAGCGGTTGAATTCCATAGAAGGAAGTTAGAGAGCATGGAAAAGAACATCCTATTTAGGAAGCCTACGGAGAGGATAAACCAATACCGGCAGACAGTAGATGAAATAAAGAGGAGTATGCTCGCCGAAATTTCACATCTCGTAGCATTGCATAAGAAAAGCTTGCAGGTTCTTACTGGCAAACTGGATGCTTTGAGTCCTTTGGCAATCCTCGACAGAGGATACTGTATATGTTCGCGATTGCCGGAAGGCAAGGTAGTAAGGAGTGTGGAGGATATTTCGGTTGGGGATGCATTAAAAATATTATTTGGTGATGGGGAAGTAGTTTCGGAAGTGAAGGCGAAATTGCAGAAAGAAGAGAAAGTTTGATGGGGCAGCCCAGATTTGAACTGGGGTCCATGGCTCCCAAAGCCACGAGGATACCTGGCTACCCTACTGCCCCCTTTTATTTATAACTTTCACTTAACAACTATATTGATGGGAAGAGATATTTAAATGCATTTTCTGCATAATAAATAAATATCCGTGCGTAACGAGGAGAGGAGCTTATGACCGAAAAAGCATTTATAAATCCTGAAACAACGGCATTAATTGTTGAAGATATGCAGAAGGACTTCTGCTACGAAGACGGCGCTTTGTTTATGGGCGAGGGAGCGAGAGAGATAATACCCAAGATACGCGGATTAATAGAAAAAACAATACAAAAAAAGGTGCATTTGATATTCGCACTGGATTGGCATTCGCACGATGATGAAGAGTTTGCAATCTGGGGTCAGCATTGCGTTCGGGACACCAGAGGAGCGGAGATAATAGATGAGCTTGCGCCTTTTTCGAAAGAAGCTTATGTAGTGAAAAAGCGGAAATATAGCGACTTCTTTGGCACTGATCTCGACTTACATCTAAAAGAAAAAGGGATAAAAACGATAATAATCGTCGGCGTTGCTACAAATATATGCGTAATGCATACTGCAATAGACGCTTCCCTTAGAGGGTATGAGCTAATAGTGCCGGAGGATTGCGTGGCAGCATTGAGTGATTACGAGCATGAATACGGGCTGAGGCATATAAAATCAGTGTTGAATGCTACTATCACGAGTTCGGGTGATATCGTATTTAGAAATGTCCTTCTCTCAAAATAGAATTCCGGGATGCTTTGCTAAATC
>Ga0180300_10000914_pt1 | contig 13380 bp, 13 predicted proteins | sample GuaBasSediGuay15_FD_121798 | JGI IMG/M metagenome (GOLD analysis project Ga0180300, IMG submission 121798) | Subseafloor sediment microbial communities from Guaymas Basin, Gulf of California, Mexico - Guay15, Core 4569-2, 21-24 cm | ecosystem: Environmental > Aquatic > Marine > Hydrothermal... | reverse complement strand
CTGGAGTGAAGGTCACGCTAACTTCCTTACTCGCATTGTTCCCTGCCTTATCGACCACCAAGACAAGAATGGTGTTCTCGCCGGGCACGAGTTCTACTGTGGTGCCACCAGCGGCCCTATTGTACTCGCCAACCAGCTCCCCATTAACGAACACTCTGACTACTGATATGCCGACCCCGTCCATTGCGCTCCACTCAACACTAACAGCACTAATATTAGTGGTCGCTGGAACACTGGATGGAGAGATTATGTCTATGCTTGGTGGCGTATTATCCACTATAATGCCTATACTCTTTTCAGCCATGTTTCTGAGAGCATCAAATGCACGTACTTTTATCATATGGGCTCCATCTGTATAAGCTGTGGTGTTCCATTCATACTCATATGATGCCTCCTTATCTATGAATACTAATGAATCATCCACGTAGAACTCGACTTTAACTACGCCCAATGGTTCCTCAACGGTTGTGGATATCTTAACGATCCTACTTACAATTGCTCTATCGATTGGATGTATTATCTTCAGACGGCCGAACATAGTATACGGCTCTGTAAGCCATGGCTCATATAATATGTTACCTTGTATTTCTTCAGGATCTTCTGTATCTGTGTCCTCCACAAACTGACATACTTCTGGGCCATGAGGGCTACCCCACCAGTTAAGAGTGGCATTCACTTTAATAGGGGCATTGTTGAGAAGCCCCCACTCCTCGTTTCTAATTATATTGTTCTGGTGTATCTCATTTCCAGTTGAGTTCTCACCGATGATTTGTATCCCTCGCCAGTTCATCAAAATATTGTTATAGTATACCTTATTGTAACTTGAAGATTCTATCAGAATGCCCTCACCGTTTGAACTTAATGTATTTTTAATTATTGTATTGTTGTTGGATGACCACATAATGCCGATTCCACGAGCCCTGTTATCAAGGCATGTGTTGTTTATAAGTATGTTGTTATTTGATGAATTCTGCAAAACTATGCCCTCATCGTTTGAGTTACACACATTATTAATAAGAGTGTTATTATTGTTGTGATAATGTAGCATAATACCGGGATTATTTCTGTTTCCAAAACATATGTTACCAATTAATGTGTTATTATTAGATCCACGTAGAAATATGCCTGCATTCCAATTATATTCGCAAATATTGTTTCTGAGTATGTTGTTGTTGCTGGATCCTTGTAGTTTAATGCCGTGATCTGCATTAAAGTTACATATATTGTTCTCGATTAGATTGTTACTACTAGATGGATTTAGGTAGATGCCTCCATGCCCCCCATTCGAGGTACAATTGTTACCTCTAATTATATTGTTGTTAGAGAAACGTAGGTGGATACCATCCTTGCGGTTTAAGTAACATGTATTATTTTCAATTATATTATTATCAGATGAATTTAAAAAGATGCCAAGGTTGTTTTCTGTGACAATGCAGTTAGAAATGACGCAATTTTCGACTCCATCTAACTTAATTCCCGCATCGCCTCCCTCAAAAGGACTAATGTATCTATTACCAGAACCTTTTATCGTAAAGCCACTTATCTTCACCCCATCTGAAGATACATAAATAACGTCACCGACACCACGCCCCACTATAACAGTGTTTTCTTTCCCCCTACCGATCAGCGTTATCTGTTTGTCTATGGTAATACTCTCGTTGTAAGTTCCAGGAGGTACAAGGATAGTATCCCCTGGATCGGCTGCGTTTATAGCCTCTTGTATTGTTGGGTAATCCTCCGGAACTCTAATAACATTCCCGCTCTCATCGAGCTTTTCAGCTGGAGTCAGCACTCCGAGGAGCATGAGGATCCAGAATATGAGTATTATTCTCCTCATAAATATCCACCTTTTTGCTTTAGGCGTCGGGATATAAAAGAATTACTTAAATCCTCATAAAACGAAAGAGCAACTTTTTGACCCCATTAAGCCTAATCAAGAACTCCTCCACAATTTCTTCAAAAACTCCTAAAGTATTCTATTGAGATTTCCATCATAAGTCCGACTACAATCTCACTCTAGTCGGCACCCATTGTTATGAAACTGAGTTAACCAGAAGTTAATTCACCCCTAAGAGCTCAGGTACACTCATACAGTAATCCGCACACACTATATTATCAAGTGAACTGCTAGTGCGATATAATATCCTACAGAAATCTGTTCCAAGATGGGACACAAAAACATCTTCTTAGTAGCACCAGGTTAATCCACAGTTTCAACAATTCCATCTCCTAAAATGGAGATATACCTCTCGATGCGTGAGATTCCTTCTAAGATTAATAATCTGGCTTTAGCAAGTTTGTTTCCCTAGATTGAGCCGTGTGAGCTTTCCAGTGTTTTCAGGTAATTATAAATTCCCATTAGGGAGTTTTTTGTAAAATGCTCTTCTCTTTCTTTTATATCTTCGTCAAGCTTTAGATAGTTAGCAAAAAGTTTGTCTTTCTCGAGTAGCCTTTCTTTCACAATATCCAATACTTTAGAAACTTCTTCTGCTGGGTATTCATGCATAACCTCACGAACTATACTTATCCACATGTTTATCTGTTCCTTGTGCATTTTGATAAGTTTCTTACTGTCTTCATACATTCTAAAATGTGCAAAGCAAATTTTCTTCCTCCCCACTTCAAACATCTTGTCTAATGATTCCTCATAAAGCTCTTTAACAAACCTCGGAGGTGTAGCAGGTCTTAAGTATATACCGTCGTCAAGTTCTAAAAATATCCCGGTAGAATCCCCAGTGAACAGATAGTCTCCAAGAATATAACTCTGATGATGAGGAGCATGACCAGGAGTCGGGATTATCCCAACGTCCATTCCCGAAAATGTCACCTCTCCTTTATAGATATTTTCTCCGGGTACTGGTCTAATCTCTCCATAGACATACGCGAGCTCTCCTAGAACTTTCTTGCTTGCTTCCCATAGCCTCGTTGGCTCCATTAAGTGTTTCTCTCCTCTTTCGTTAACCACAACTTTCGCATCAGGGTAAAGCTCAACAAAGTGCCCAATTCCTCCCGCATGGTCAATATGGATATGTGTGAGAAGCACATATTCAACCTTTTCGACTCCAAGTTGATCTAAGGCCTCTTTTAATAGCCTGATAGTTGAAGCGGGGCCAACATCCACGATAAGTGCACTTCTTCCGTCCTTTAAAACCCAGGAGCTTATGAACTTCCTGAATCCTCTTAATTTTTGAGGCAAATCTATCAAGTAAAGATCCCCTTCAATTTTGTATATACTCGCTTTCATAGAACTCACCCCTACCTTTGTCCTACGAGTCACATGTTTTAAGTATTCCACTAGTTTGATCGGAGGTCGACATAGACACTATGTTATCAAGTGAAGTGCTGGCGCGATTAATATCTATAGAAACCTATCCAAAATTTTTCTCTCTGAAAATAGAACAATTTTAGGGAATACAAAGAGCAGTCCTCATGGATGAAACAAATCAGAATAAAATAAAAGCAAGTGCACAATTTCAATTGTGGGGCGAGCCGTACGAGGTTATACCTATGCAACTTGGTTTCCACTTCTTAATACAGCCCCACTTCCTACTTTTCCCACACTTCTTACTCTTGCAGTTTTCTGCTGATTGGGATGAAGAACTAGGGCCTAATGTTAAAGCGTTCGGCCAAAACTTCTCGTACGATATTCTTAACAGTGAAAGCCTCTTCCTCAAGATGGAATATTTGCGTCCTCCCATAACGCCCTTTGGAAACGGGCCTCCTCGTTATTAATCCCTCAGACTCCAGTTTTGCACCAATATAATTTGTTTCTTTATTAAGGATATTAACGCTCCTCTGGAAGAAGGTAGTATACATAGTGTGGCCTGTTGCTGAATTCATCGATGTAAACAACTGTTCCATTCTTGGGCGGTTTGAGGTAATGTACTTCCCCCTTTTTACTTGTTATTGCAGCAAATGCATCACTTTTTCTAACTCTGTTCCCAATTCCTGCAATTATACTTGATACATATCCTTCTACGGGTAAGAGCATTAATTCATCCTCTTTGTAGAGGCGGAGCTCAGTCCTTCTATCGGGAAATACTATAATGGCATCACATATCATTTTGTGCTCGTATTTATCCACATAGAAATGAAATCTATCATAAACTTCTTTCTTCATGAATTTTGCCTTCTCTAAATTTATAAACTCAGGTATGCTTTCCCCTTTCTTTAACCTAACTTCTATGTTGTCTTGGATGATTATGCAGTCTACTTTTGTTTTGCCCTCATAAACGCATTCTTCAATATTACTCTCAACAAAAAGCTGTGGAATCTTTTCCATATTCTCACCCGGGGTTTTCGACGTTGTAAAACTTTTTAAACCTATCTTTATATAGAGTCACAGATGGGATACTATGAGACGTAGACTAATGGTCCTTTATTTTGTCATTATTCTGCTGATGAGTGCAATAATAAGCTCCCAAGCTAGAATCGGTGAGATAAAAAAGGGAACACAGAATTATTACCTAATTGGTTTATTTTTTGCTATTTTAATTGTAATTGCGGGAATAATTCTTATCCAGATTTTCCTTACAGTTGGGGATCCATTTGCCAAAGAAGGGCCGGGATACCAGGTGAACTGGGGAATATTTTTAGCTATAATAGTTGGTTCTGTTATCCTTGCTCTTCCGATTCTCTACAAGCTTTACAAAGCCCCTCTGCCAAACATGACCCTTAATCAGAGTGAAGGAGTGTATTATGCTAATCAGAGCTATCATGTAAGCTTTTATGAGCGGTACTTTCAGAACCCCTTGGGGGGTTCTTTTGGAGGAAGTACTTATCTGTATGCTTTCTTTGGAATACTTATAGTGCTTTTAGGTTATGTCGCAGTTAGATTTTACCTTGATTTGAGGGCTGCTCGGGAGAGGAGAAAACTTAAAGCAATTGTGGAAGAATTTGATAAAAAGTTGGAGGAGGAAGGCATAAACTTTCTTGGAGACCCAAATGAGATAGTAATCAAATTGTATAAAAATGCTGTGATATGGCTCAGACTTTTGGGCATCCCTTACAGAGAAAGCTGGACACACTGGGAACATGCTGAGAGGGTGAAGTATAAACACGAGGCCTATGTGAATCTTGCAAAGCTCTTTGAAAAAGCAAAATATGCACCTGAAAAAGTTACAATGGATGATGCTAGGAAAGCTTATGATCTCTATACGAGGATTAAAGGTGATGTAAATGAGGTTTAACCTTGCACTCATTTTAGTCTTTCCTTTTGTATTGATAGCGTTCCTTGCAGGTTCCTATCTAGTTAGATGGATTGCTGTTTTAATTGCTGGTGTGATTCTTCTCGCATTTGTGTTAGAAGAAACTGAACTCCCATATCTACCTAGAAGGAGAGGAAATGTGAAGGAAAAGAAGACGGATGTTGAGAGGCTCACTGACGTTATAAAGATGGCAAGGAAGGGGACGGTTGCAAGGCAAATAATCTCTGATGCAATTTTGGAGATATATGAGGTCCTTGAGGATAATAGGGAGAAAGCAAAAGCAAGAACTCGAGAGATCTTCAGCTCCTTACCTGAAGGGAGTTTTTTAGATAATCTTAAAAATGCCCTTAAAATGGTGGAGGCGGATGTAAATGAAAATAGAAGAAGTTCACGAAAAGGGGAATGAGATTTTAAATGAAGTTGGAAAAGCCATAGTGGGGAAAAGGGAAGTTCTGAAATTAATACTCGCGACAATTCTGGCGGATGGGCATATACTCATTGAAGACTTGCCGGGCCTGGCAAAGACTCTAATGGCAAAAAGCTTTGCAGCAGCTTTAGGGGTTAAATTCCGAAGAGTCCAGTTCACGCCAGATCTGTTACCCTCTGATATTTTAGGGGTCAGTGTCTTTAACCAGAAGAGCCTTGAATTTGAATTCAAGAAAGGCCCAATATTCACAAATATTCTACTCGCTGATGAGGTTAATAGGGCACCCCCAAAAACTCAATCGGCTCTGCTTGAGGCAATGCAGGAGAGACAGGTAACAATAGAAGGCAAAACCTACCACCTTGAAAGGCCCTTTGTGGTGATAGCAACTCAAAACCCAATAGAGCAGGAAGGGACTTATCCTCTTCCTGAGGCCCAATTAGATAGGTTCTTAGTCAGGTTGAGGGTGGGGTATCCCACAAAGGAGGAAGAGGTTGAGATATTAAAGAGAAGAATTGGAAGGAAGAAAGAGGAAGTAGATATAAACCAAGTGGGTTCAGCAAAAGAGGTCATGGAGATGCAAAGGGCGATTGAAGATGTCTATATAAGTGATGCAGTTCTGGATTATATAACTGAAATAGTAAGGGCCACTAGAGAAAACAAGAAGGAGATTGAAGTTGGAGCCTCACCAAGGGGAAGTTTGGCATTGCTTAGGCTTTCAAGGGCCTATGCCACCCTGGAAGGGAGAGATTACGTAATTCCAGATGATATAAAGAAAGTTGCAATTCCCGCTTTGAGTCACCGCCTTATCTTGAAGAGAGAGCTCTGGTACACTAGAGTTAGCCAAGAGATGGTTATGGGAAAGATGCTTGAGAAAATACCAGTGCCAAAATTCGAGTGAGGGCTATGAGGGAGTTTTATCCAACAGGAAAGGCACTTCAGCTTTTACTGGCTCTGTGGTTAGGAGTCTTAATGGCATTTTTCGCATTAAGGTGGGACATGATCTACTTGACACTCCCTGTAATATGGCTCTTTTTTATTGCAGTGGCTTTTTTCAAACCTAAGCTGGAAGTGAAAATAGAGCGTATTTTACCCCATGACAGAATCCTTGAGGGGGAGATCATAGAAGTAAAGCTTGTGGTTAAGTCAAATGAAAGAATTCCAAGCTTAAAGATAACTGAGGATGTTCCAGAGGGCCTCGAAGTGGTTGAAGGGAGCAAAGAGTTTCTGTTATCACTGAAAAGGGATGAAGTAAGGGAGCTCTCATATAAAATTAAAGTTCGTAGGGGAGTTCACGAATTTAGTAAAATTAAAATGAGCTATCAGGATCCATTTGGTTTCTTTAAAAAAGACAGACAATTGGAGCTTTATGATGAACTTATAGGTGTTCCTTTAATCGAAGATGTAATAACGCCTTACTCAACGAAGGGTACCAAAATCACTGTAGGCCCATTGCCCTCCCCGAGAATTGGCGAAGGTGTTGAGTTCCATGCGATTAGAGAATATCAGCCTGGAGATCCATTTAAGGTAATTAACTGGAAAGCAACGGCCAAGATTGGTAAAATAATGAGCAACGAATATGAAAGTGAGAGAAAGGTAGATGTTGTGATCGTCCTTGATGCTGGATACCTGGGGGCCAATGTTATAGATTACTCTGTTAGAGCTGCTGCTTCTCTTATGCTCGATTGTCTTAAAAATGGTACCAGTTTTGGCCTTCTGCTTTCAGAAAGCGTTCCCCTTTGGGCCCGGGTGGACTATGGAAAGAGACATTTCTTTAAATGTGTCGATCTGTTAAGCACCGCAAAGCCCGATAAGAACAATCTAATAGCATATCAGGTAGAGCACCTCATAAGAACCCGGTTCCCTGCAAATGCTCAGATAATTTACGTTTCCCCACTAGTGAGTGAGGAAAGCAGAAAAGCACTAAAGATGATGTATCATTATGGTTACAAGACAATAGTGATTTCTCCTGACCCGTATTCTGCTCTAAAACCAAAAAGCAATGAAGAAGATCTTGCTATTAAAATCTTGGACCTCAGAAGAAAGGCTTACCTTAGGAAACTCTCTTCCTATGCGTTGATAATAGACTGGGATGTCACCAAGCCCCTTAAAACAGCTATTGCGGAGGTTGTTAGACTATGAAATTTAGAATAAGATTTTCTCCAATTCCACTCGTCATTATGGCGTTTATTTTACTAGGTTATAAAGACCTCCTACCAGTATTAGCACTTGCACCGTTAGCGTTTTTCTCATATTTCTTTGGCACCATTTTCCTTGTAGTCATTATAGGATTTCTGGTGTACTACAAAGTGGGTGGTATCGAAGGATTATTGCTTGTGGCATTGGCTCTTATCTTTGTTGAATCTGCATATCTGGATAGGGAAAACGCACCTAGGGAGCATTATTTAATCGTTGCAGTGGCTGCTCTTCTGGCAATCCCTACTTATGTTTTGATAGCAGGCCTTTCCATTTTCATGCCCAAGTTTGAGGTGACGGCCATTGCGGTACTCATACTGATCTCCCTATACCTATTCTCTAGGATGGTGACGAGCGACTAGACCTCAATACTCCAGCTTCCTTTTTTCTTTAGAACTTCTCTTGCCCTTAGTAAACCCTGCTTTATACACTTCTCTATTGGCTTCTTTTTTGCATAGTGGGCCAGAAATCCCCCTGCAAAGGCATCTCCTGCCCCGGTAGGGTCAACTATCTCATTGATTAGCAAAGCTCCAAACTTCATGAACTTTTCTCCATTGTAGAGGAGAGCTCCTTTCTCTCCCAGGGTGATTATTGTTAGATTCGCACCCCATTCATACAATGTCTTGGCGGCCTTTTTGAGATCCTTTTCTCCGGTAATTGTTCTTGCTTCTCTTTCATTTGGAAAAATTATCTCGGTCCTTGAGATTATTTCTTTCATAAGGTCTTTCTTTGTTTTATAGTCTTCCATATAAGTTGGATTGAAGTCGAGGCTAATTCTCTTTCCTTTTAGGCGGTTTATTACTTTGAGTTGCTCTTCGGGAGGTATTGGGGAAATGTGAAAGATCTTTGCATTTAAGTATTCTTCGGGGATTTCTGTTTCTCCCATTTTTTGGGCCACTCCCATGTCCACTGGAGCATCGACACTCCCATCTTCGTGATAGATCATGTAGATGTGTATGGTATTCCCCTCAAGAATATGAACTCCTTTTATATCTAATATTTCGGAAAGCCTATTTAGCCACTCTTTTGGAAAATCCTTGCCAACTTTTGTTACTAATCCAACTTTGGCGCCACTTAAAGCAGCAGAAGTTGCCACAGCAGTTGCCGCCCCTCCGGGAAGAATAATCTCTCTTTTATCCGGGAATATTACGTGATCAATGGCCACATGTCCGAGTACTACCAAATCCATGGTTGCCCTCTCTGACCTATTGGTTAGGGATTTATTAAGGTTGCTTTGGCAACTTTAACAAAATATAGTTGTATAAAAGTTACAACAAAAAATTTAAAAATAGTGTGTTGTACTATCATTCATGCGAACTATTAAGGAGCTTGACCAAGAAGAGCTTCAAGATCTTTTAGAGTATGTTAAAGATTTGAGAAAAAGGGAATTAAGCTATTCCGAAATAGTAAAGAGAATTCTAGAAGAGAAGGGAATAAAAGTCTCCCGACCAACTGTCTTAAGATGGTGTAAAGGTCAGCATAATCCATTTGCTAAACTTAAACCTGTTAATTTAACCCCTTCTCCTGCATTATCGTATATAATAGGAGCATATTTTGGAGATGCAAGTATAAGTTTTTATGAATATAAGTATAGGATTAGATTGAAAGTTATAGACAAAGAGTTTGTAGAGGCATTTGCCAGGGCTCTTGAAGATATCGGAGCTAATTATAGAGTAGGATATGAAAACAATCCCACTAGAAGTGATAGATGGTATGTAGAAAGCACGAATAAATTTCTTTATATGTTTTTGAAACAACCGAAAGAGAGACTTTTTGAAATTGCAAAGGAATATCCTAAAGAGTTTCTACGAGGTTTATTTGATAGTGAAGGCTGTGTTTATTTAGAACCCACTAATAAGAAAGTTTCTTATGTATCCATACACAACTATGATTTAGAAGTTCTAGAGTTCTCTAAAGGCCTCTTAGCGTCATTAGGGATACATTCAAAAATAAGGCTTTCAAAGAAAGCTGGAACTCCTGTCATGATTAGAGGTGAACAATACTTTTACAAAAATAATCTTTATGAGCTTAGAATATACCGGATAGAAAGCGTGAAAAAATTTGCCAGAGAGGTTGGATTTACAATTTCGCGAAAGCAAAACAAACTGGAGGAATGGTTAAAATACAAGTTCACCAATGTACAAAAATATACACGATAGCGGGGCCTGGATTTGAACCAGGGACCTCCGGGTTATGAGCCCGGCGGGCACTCCTAGCTGCCCCACCCCGCTGCTTGACCCGATACCTATTAATAAGAAATCGATTTATAAACTTTGCGGTGTTTTTTAAACGCTTTTTAAGCCACAGTATTTAAATTAGAACCTTTTTTATACTGTTAACCTGAATCTACCTTTCCTTAATCCATACTCAAAATCCCTCTGGAGATGCACCAAAGTTGAAAAATGATTTAAATCCTACCCCTAATTTATTTCAGGTGGTGAAATGTACCTCACGAAAGAAGAAGAGTTAATACTTGCTGGGGAGTATGGATTCGCTCTTCAGAAGGCCATAGAAATCCTTGTTGCACTTGGGGAGATTTATGGCGCTGATAGCCTTATTCCAATCAAAAATGCTCAGGTTGCGGGAGTTTCCTACAAAAATATCGGTGATGCAGGTATAGAATTTTTAAGAGATTTTGTGGATGCAGGGGCGAAAGTGAGTGTTTATACCACTTTAAACCCTGCCGGAATAGGCGAAGAACCCTTCATGGAAAAGCAGAGAGAAATTTTGGAACTATATAGGGCCATGGGGATTGAGATAACCTCTACATGCACTCCTTACTATGGAGCAAACCTTCCTAAATTTGGTGACCACATAGCGTGGAGTGAGAGTTCTGCTGTTGTTTTTGCAAACTCCATAATTGGAGCGAGAACCAACAGGGAAGGGGGTCCATCGAGTTTAGCGGCCGCTATAGTTGGGAAGACCCCAAACTATGGCCTTCATCTGGAGGAAAATAGAAGGGCCACAGTAGTGGTTGATGTGAAGGCCAAAGTTCGGAATTTTGTTGATTACAGCTTTTTGGGCTATTATTTGGGTAAAACCCTTAAGAACGATGTTCCTTACTTTAAAGGCCTTAATCCAGAAAGTCTTGATCACTTAAAAGAGCTTGGCGCTTCAATGGCCGCAACTGGCTCAATAGCCCTATATCATGTTGAAGGCCACACCCCAGAGTACAAAGAGGCCTTGGAAGATAAGGTGGAGAGAATTCAAGTTGAGGAAAAAGATCTTGAAGAAGTGAAGGAAAAGTTTAACGTAGATTGGAGTGAAATTGACGCCATAGTAATCGGCTGTCCTCATGCTTCTATTCAGGAAGTAAAAGAGATTGCAAAACTGCTTAAAATTAGAGAAAAGTCACCAAAGATTCCAGTTTTGATAACCGCCAGCAGAGCCGTAAAAGCTCTAGCTGACACTTTGGGTTACACTGAGGTTATAGAACGCTACAATGGAAAAATAATTGCAGATGTGTGTTTGATAGTCTCTCCAGTGGAAAAGTGGTATAGGGGAATTGCAACAAACAGTGGAAAGGCCAGTTTTTACTTCTCCTCCTTTGGCCTGAAAGTTAGGCTTGAAGATACTGAAAAACTTATACTTGAGGCTCCCTGAGGTGAGAAGATGAAGCTCAAAGGGAGAAAGATTTCGGGTGGAAAAGCAAGGGGAATTGCTTTAGTATCACGAAAATCGCTCTCATTTCTTGGGGGGGTTGATCCTGAAACAGGTGTGATAAAAGACACAGAAAGTGACATAAAAGGAGAAAGCATAAGGGGAAAAATACTCGTATTTCCCAGAGGGAAGGGATCCACGGTTGGTTCTTATGTAATATACCAGCTAAAGAAAAATGGAGTCGCTCCAGCGGCCATAGTTGTAGAGGAAGCTGAAACAATAGTTGCTACCGGGGCTATAATCGCTGGGATTCCCATGGTGGATAAGGTAGATATAGGTAAAATTAAAACCGGTCAATTTGTTGAGGTTGATGCAGACAAGGGCGAGATCAACGTAGAGGAATAGTTTTTAAATTCTCCTTCCTATCCTTTTTAGTGGTGGGAAAAATGCCAAAAGGTGTTTATGAGTGTATTAAGTGTGGCCATAGAGAGATAGTAGACTCAAATGAAGCTCTCCTGGAGAATTCTTGCCCCAAATGTGGGGGGGATATGGTTATTGTAGGGTTTGAGATTGAGCCCGTAGTTGAGGAGAGGCCTGCGAGAGATTTAATTGAAAAACTCAGCCAATTCTATTCTTTGGGAGAGACGCAGTCTAGAGGGAATGTCACTGCTTTTGAGGTTCTTGAGATAAGAGAGAGTAACTTTGAGAAAGTTCTCCGAGAGCTTGAAGAAATTGGTTACTGGGGGGCCTTAAAGAAGAAGGAAGGAAAAGTTGTTCTGTATATCTTCCCGGCCCAAGAAGTAAGAAAAGAAAATCCGTTTATTGGGATTGGTCTCTTCATCGCAACTGTTTTGAGTACCTTATTTGCTGGTTATTGGCTTTCAAGCTCGTATATAGCTTTTCTTGATGAATACAACTTACCGGGAATTAGAAACATATACCTTAACGCTCTTGCCTTTTCAATAAGCGTCCTTGCGATTTTGGGTACTCACGAGATGGGGCATAAAATAGCGGCCACTCTTCATGGTGTTAAGTCAACTTTTCCATACTTTATTCCATTCCCTAATATTCTAGGTACTCTGGGGGCGGTTATAAGGGTTAAGTCCCCAATCCCCACGCGAAACGCTGCCATAGATTTAGGTTCAAGCGGCCCCATAGCTGGGTTTATTGTTGCTATACCGGTGTTACTCATAGGTTTGAGGCTTTCTCCCGCGTTACCGATGAGCGCTGTTGCTCAAGTTGAAGGGGGAATAGCATTTGGTGAAAGCCTTATAATGGTTCTCCTTGAGAGGTACATCTTTAGAATACCGGAAAACTACGTGCTCTACCTCCACCCGGTAGCAATAGCGGGGTGGGTTGGAATACTTGTGACTTTCCTAAACTTGGTTCCAGCGGCCCAGCTTGATGGTGGCCACATAGCAAGGGCTTTCCTTGGAGAAAAGGCCCATTCAATTTTGACTTTTGGATTAGGCCTAGTCATGATTGGGTTGAGTGTTGTATGGACAGGGTGGCTCATCTGGGGGTTCATTATTTTGCTTATGGGAAGAATTGGCAATCCGGGAGCTTTGGATGAAGTGAGCCCAATATCGCCAAAAAGAGTTGCTTTAGCTTTAATTGTGCTGGCAATATTCGTTTTGTCAGCAACTCCTGTGCCTATAAGTGTTGTTCAGTGATTTTTTAGTTTTACTTTTTCATTTTCTGGCCCATCCAAAGTACGAAGCAGATTTTTAATAATTTCGGATGGTTTTGAAGGGTAGATTTTCATAAGTTTTCTCTTTATAATAGTAACGGAGGTCTGATCAAACCATCCATTTTTAATTGTCATTTCATTTCTTCTAAAACAATATCGGGCCTTGCAAAAGCTAAAAGCAATTTTATGTCGTCTTCATCTCTTTCTATCTAAAGGCCTTTAGATAGAAAGAGATGAAGACGACATAAAATTGCTTTTAGCTT
>Ga0180300_10000913_pt1 | contig 13398 bp, 16 predicted proteins | sample GuaBasSediGuay15_FD_121798 | JGI IMG/M metagenome (GOLD analysis project Ga0180300, IMG submission 121798) | Subseafloor sediment microbial communities from Guaymas Basin, Gulf of California, Mexico - Guay15, Core 4569-2, 21-24 cm | ecosystem: Environmental > Aquatic > Marine > Hydrothermal... | reverse complement strand
TCTAATTTGCAAAAGATTTGTAGAGAAATAGTAAGAGATATAACTTGTTAATAATTATTTGACAGAATCAGAGGAAAAATGTAAAATAAAATCACAAACTTTTTGTAAATGTTTGTGAAAATGTAGGATGAAATTACAGGAATTAAAAAGAATTATTGTTGCTCAGAGCGAGGAAATTAAGCAAAAGTTAGAGAAAGAGAAAATAATAAAAAGAGAGGTTGATTTTAAAGAATTTAGGAAATATCTTTCCCATCCAAATATTCTTGCAATTCTCGGTATTAGAAGGTGTGGGAAGTCGGTTCTCTCATGGCAGATTCTTAAAAAAGAGAATTTGTTTCCTTATATAAATTTTGATGACGAAAGGCTTGCAGAGTTTGATACTCATGATTTTGATAAACTTTTACAATCGTTTTATGAGCTCTACGGAGAATTTGAATATGTGGTTTTCGATGGAATTCAGAATGTAGCAGGCTTTGAGTTTTTTCTAAATAGAATGAGAAGAACAAAGAAGGTTATTATTACTGGTTCTAATTCAAGAATGCTTGCCGGAGAATTGTCCACACGCCTTACAGGTAGATACATTGATTTTACGCTTTTTCCTTTCAGTTTTAGAGAATTTTTAAAATTTAATAATTTTACTTTTCAAAAAGAAGATTTCTATTCAACAAAAAAGATAGGACTTCTTAAAAGGATGTTAGAAGAATATTTAAAAACAGGAGGTTTGCCAGAAGGTTACCTTTTTGGAAGGGAGATTCTGGTGAGAATTTATCAGGATATCCTGGATAAAGATATATTGAGAAGATATAAAGTGAAAAAGAAAGCAACTTTTAAGCAGTTTTGTAAATACCTTATTTCAAACACCGCATCTGAGTTCTCATTAAACAGATTGAAAAATGTTTTTGGAGTAAAGGATATTCATACTTTAAGAAATTGGCTTACCTTTCTTGAGGAGGCTTATTTGATTATTGTTCTGGAGAGATTCTCGTTTAAACTCAAAGAACAGATGATTGCTCCTAAGAAGGTTTACTGTATGGACTCAGGTCTTATAAATGTAATAGGTTTTAGTTTCAGTGAAGGGATAGGGAAAATGATTGAAAATGTTGTTGCCATAGAACTTTTACGAAGAAAAAGTTATTGGAAGGGGAATTCTGAAATTTACTACTGGAAAGATTATAGGCATAATGAAGTTGATTTTGTGGTAAAAGAAGGAAATAAGATAAAGCAGTTAATTCAAGTTTCTTATGATATTCAGAATTTTAACACAAAGGAGAGAGAAATTAAAAATTTAATTAAGGCAAGTAAAGAATTAAAATGTGATGATTTGTTAGTTATAAACTGGGATTATGAAGGGATAGAGACATTAAAAGAGAAGGAAATAAAATTTATGCCACTGTGGAAATGGCTATTGCAGTAAATGTGATATATTTAAGCCACAATGGAAAAAATTTTCCCTGTTTTCCTTAAACTATGCTTCACTTCTCTTGGCCCAAGAAGACGCTTCGCTTGACATCAAATACAGATTTTGATTTAAATAGGAGTATCAGAATTAGATGTAGTTTAGTTTGAAATGAAGAAAAGATATGTATGTCAATGCTGGTGGGATGGTTGGGGAAGGATATTTTCTTTCTACTTCGTAAAGTAATCTAAAACACTTCAGGAAAATTAATAAAAAGGAGGTGTAATATGGTAGATAAAAATTTATTGGATATGGCAATAAAATTTCATGGACATAAATGTCCAGCAATGCCCTTGGGCTTGAGAGCAGGTTTAGTAGCATTAGAAAGATTAGGAATTGAGAGAGCAAAGAACAAGGAACTTTTTTGTTTTGTGGAAACTGGCTATGCACATGCTACTATGTGTTTTGTAGATGGAGTTCAAATTGCAACAGGTTGTACTTATGGAAAGTCCAATATAGAAAAGTTAAATTACTCTAAAAATGCGCTTATTTTAATTGATGTAAGGAAGAAAAAAGCAGTAAGAGTATCTCTAAATCCAGAGTTTCAGAAAAAAGGATTACAGTCAGAATTTGTGAGATTAAGAGCTCAGGGGATTGAGCCTCAGGATATAAGACCTGAAATAGTTGATCCATTGATTGAAAATATAATGAATCAGCCAGATGATGTCTTATTTAAAATTTCCGACGTATTTGATTATGATTTTAAAAACAAAAAAGGGGCATTTGAGTGGTATGAATGTGAGGGGTGTGGGGAAATAGTTTTTGTTCACGGAATAAGAATTAAGAATGGCAAAAAATTGTGTATCAAATGTGCTGGGTATGATGGATAACTGAAGTTGATAAAGGAGGAATTACTATGCCAATAGTTTATTTTTCTCCAATAATTTTCTTTTTTATTGCTTTTCTCTTTTCTATGTTAGGAATGGGAGGTTCTCAACTTTACATTCCTATTCTATTCTGGTTAGGTATGGATTTTAAGACACAAGCGATACCTTTGGGAATGTTGCTTAATGTAGTAAATTCCTCTTCAGCAGCATTCACCTATATAAGAAAGAATATGGTTGAATGGAAAGTAGCTCTTCCTTTTGGTATGTTTATGGTTATCTTTGCACCAATTGGTGCCTGGGTGAATGTGCGTTTACCTACTAAACCTGTAATTTTGATATTCGCTCTTTTTACTGCCACTGCTGCAATTCTTATGTTAAGTGGATGGAAGCCTAAAAGGGGAGAGATTTCTTCAAGTGGCAGATTTATTTTAGGAGTTTTTGCTGGAAGTATGTTAGGCTTTTTTGCAGGATTAATTGGAAGAGGAGGAGGAAGTTTTGTTGTTCCTTTGCTTTATATTGCAGGATTGGATCCCAAAACAGCAGCTGCTACTTCCAGTGTGATAGTTACTTTTTCCGGGTCTTCAAGTTTTATTTCTCATATTTTTACTGCTGCTAAACCTGATTGGAGAATTTGGATGCTCTGTATATTGGCAGTTTTCGCCGGAAGTCAAATAGGGTCAAGATTTATGGCTACAAAGCTTAGATCAGAAGCAGTAAAGATGATTTTTGGAATTTTACTATTGATAATTTCAGCTATTTTAATTATAAAAAACGTGCTTTATTAAGGATAACTATAAAGTTTCAGAAAAAACTTGACAGAAAAAAGCGCATTTATTAAAGTTTTTTTAAATTTTTAGAAGGAGAAAGATGTGGAATACACATCCATAGGTTATTCAGTAGTAGAATTTTTCTTAAAAGGGGTTCTTTCAGCAAATATTTCTGTTAGGTTAAAGTGGAGGTTAAAATGAAAAAGAAGATGAATGAAGAGGATGTTCTTGAGATTGTAAAAGAGAAGAATGTAAGATTTATTAAACTTTGGTTTGTTGATATTCTTGGAAAACTTAAATCATTTACAATTACTGCTGAGGAACTTGAAAGAGCATTCAAAGATGGAATGGGTTTTGATGGTTCTTCAATTGAAGGATTTGCAAGAATTTTTGAAAGTGACTTAATAGCAAAACCGGATCCGTCAACATTTGCAATTCTTCCATGGAGACCAAAAGAGGATGCAGTTGGAAGGATGTTCTGTGATATTTTGAAACCTGATGGAACACCTTATGAAGGAGATACAAGATATGTTTTAAAGAAGAATCTTGAAAAAATGAAAAAGATGGGATACGACCATTTTTATCTTGGGCCGGAACTTGAATACTTTTATTTTAAGAAGGATTCATTTCCTGAAATAATGGATAGAGGTGGATATTTTGATTTTCTTCCTCTTGACCTTGGGCATGACTTAAGAAGAAAAACAATTCAATATTTAGAGGAGATGGGAATAAAGGTTGAGTATTCCCACCATGAGGTTGCTCCAAGTCAACATGAGATTGATTTAAGATATACTGATGCTCTTGAAATGGCTGATAATGTAATAACATATAGAGTTGTTGTAAAAGCAGTTGCATGGGAAAATGGTGTATATGCGACATTTATGCCAAAGCCGCTTTTCGGAGAAAATGGTTCTGGAATGCATACTCATATGTCACTTTTTAAAGGAGATAAAAATGCGTTTTATTCTTCAGATGATAAATATCATCTTTCAGATGATGCAAAATATTTTACAGCAGGAGTTATGAAGCATTCAAGAGAGATATGTGCAATAACAAATCAATGGGTAAATTCGTATAAACGGCTTGTTCCAGGATATGAGGCACCTGTATATATTGTTTGGGGTCAGAAAAATAGATCTGCTCTTGTGAGGGTTCCGATGTATAAACCGGGAAAGGAGAAGGCAACAAGGATTGAGGTGAGATTTCCAGATCCTGCTTGCAATCCATATCTTGCCTTTTCAGTTATGCTTGGAGCAGGACTGGAAGGAATAAGGAAAAAATATGAACTTCCAGAGCCAGTTGAATTTGATGTCTATCATATATCCGATGAAGAAAGGGAAAAACTTGGAATAGAAACACTTCCAGGAAGTTTAATTGAGGCAATAGAGGCACTTGAGAAATCAGAACTTGTAAAAGAGATTCTTGGTGAACATATTTACAATAAATTTGTTGAAAATAAAAAGATTGAATGGGACAATTACAGAATGCAGGTTACAAAATATGAGATAGAGAAATATCTTCCAATATTGTAAATAATTTTTATTGACAAAAATTTTAAATTTTTATATACTTGTTTCCTTTAAATAAATTTTTTTCTAAGAGGAGGTTGAAATGAAAACAAACAATTTCAGAGGCCGCGACTGGATTGATGCAGAGCTTGATTACAGTAAAGAAGAATGGGAAACGTTAATTGATGTTGCTCTTGATTTAAAAAGAAGACATGCACTCGGTGAGGATCAGACACACATTTTAAAAGGAAAAACTCTTTTTACAATGTTCTTCAATCAGTCATTAAGAACAAGGAGCACATTTGCAACAGGTATTCAGCAACTTGGTGGATTTCATGTTGACCTTGAACCAGGTAAAACATATACACCTGCAAGGAAAGGTTATGAGGTTCCTTATAAGACAGAAAGAATTTCTGATGTAGCAAGACTTTTAAATAGAATTGGTGATGCAATTGCAATAAGAATGTACGGACCACCAGCACACTGGATATATGGTTTTGCAAATTCAACAATGAAAGAGTTTGCAGAGTATGCAGAGATACCTGTGATAAATATGGAGTGTGATAAGTTTCATCCAACTCAGGCACTTGCAGATCTTATTACAATAAAGGAGAAGTTTGGAACATTTAAAGGACTCAATCTTACAATGAGCTGGGCATATTCAGGTTCAATTGAGAAACCAAGAGCAGTTCCACAGAGTGTTGTTCTTGCTGCAACAAAGATGGGAATGAATGTAACTTTAGCACATCCAGAAGGGTTTGAACTTGATCCAGAAGTTATAAAGAAATGTAAAGAGTTTGCTAAGTCAAGTGGTGGTTCATTCAGAATTATAAATGATTTTGATGAGGGTTTCAAAGGAGCACATATTGTATATCCAAAAGCATGGGGTTCTGTTTACTGTTTCAAGTATACGGATGATGAAGGAAAGATTATAAAAGAAAATGATTTGAAAAAGGCAGAGGAGGTTAATGAGAAAAATAAACACTGGAGGACAACAAAGAAACAGATTGAACTTATGGATAAGGATGGGATTTACATGCACTGTCTTCCTGCTGACAGAGGACAGGAAGTTGATGATGATGTAATAGATGGTCCTCGTTCAGTTGTTATAGATGAGGCAGAGAATCGTCTTCATGCTCACAAAGCAATAATGGCACTTTTGATGGGTGGAAGGTTATAAATAAAGGCGAATGGTAAATGGCGAATGGTGAATGGTAACTATTTGCTATAAGGAGGTGAGATGGGAAAATCAGAACTTTTTGGAAGAGATTTGATTTGTTCTCAAGAATGGAAAAAGGAAGAGCTTGATAAGATTTTAGAACTTGCTAAAAAGATGAAAAAGGATAGGTTTTCACCAAAATATACTAAACTTCTTGAAAATAGAACATTTTTCATGTTCTTTTATAACCCCTCGGTGAGAACAAGGCAGAGTTTTGAATGTGCTGCAACAGAACTTGGTGGCCATGCTCAGTTTCTGGAACCAAAGACAATGCGACTTAAAACAGAAAAAACAGCAGGAGAGACAGTAGAGGATGCAGCAAAAGTTATGTCAAGATATGCATGCGGGATTGGAATAAGAATTCTTGAAGATAAGATATCATACTATGGCCAGGGAGATGAACTTTTAAGAGAATACGCAAAGTATGCTTCAATTCCAATAATAAATATGGCTGATGATAAGTTTCATCCCTGTCAGGGATTGGCAGATATAATGGGTCTCAAAGAACATCTTGGAGAGGATTTAAAAGGTAAAAAAATTCTGATTACCTGGGCACATGGAGCTCTGGCAAGGTCTTGGTGTAGTGTTCAGGAAGCAGCTTTAATCTGTTCAAGATATGGAATGGATGTTACAATTGCTTATCCAGAAGGGTATGACCTTGATCCTGAGGTTATGGAAAAAGTAAAGAAAAATTGTGAAGAGAATGGAGCAAAGTTTGAGATAACTCATGATGTTAGAGAAGGATATAAAGGTGCTCATGTGGTCTATTCAAGGAACTGGATGAGTCCAAATGCTTATGAAGGAGGAGAATTTCATAAGCAGGAGGAGATAGAGAAGGCACTCAAATTGACTTCTTGGATATGTGATTCTGAAAAGATGAAATTAACTGAAAATGCACTCTTTATTCATCCAATGCCAATTGATAGAGGTCATGAGGTTACAGATGAGGTTGCATCAGGAGAACGTTCTATAATCTATGATGTTGCTGAAAATCGTCTTCATGTTCAAAAAGCAATAATGGCTTTAACAATGTCTGAAAGGTTATGAATATAAGGCAGAGGGATAATCTTGTGAAGTTTTTTTATACTCTTTCCACAGCTTCATTTACTGGGATGGTGGTTGTTTCACTTGTTATAAAGCCATCCTGGATTTTAGCAGTAATAGGTGTTTGTTCTGTTATAATTTTCGCAGTGATTGCATATCTTCTGGACGGAATGGAGATTTTTGAAGAAAGGAGAGGTATATGATAAGTGCTTATATTGTTCTTGGTGGAGGATTGCTGGCTGGTCTGATTGTTCTTTTTCTGGTTATAAGAGAGCGGAAAAGGCTTGCTAGTAGGAAACATTGATGTAATTAGGAGGGAAGATGAGTAAACTTGCTGTTGTCGCTGTTGGTGGTAATTCTTTAATAAAGGATAAGGATCATCAGACAGTTGAAGACCAGTATCATGCTGCTGTTGATACAATGAAACATATTGCAACAATGATTGAGAAGGGTTGGGAAGTAATTATTACCCATGGAAATGGTCCTCAGGTTGGGTTCATTCTTTTGAGAAGCGAAATAGCAAGAAAAGCAATAGGGCTTCATCCTGTCCCACTTGATTCATGCGGTGCAGATACTCAGGGTGCTATTGGATATAATTTTCAGCAGGCACTAAGTAATGAGTTTCGTCTAAGAGGGATGAAAAAGGAGGTAGTTACAGTTGTAACAAGGGTTCTTGTTGATAAAAATGATCCAGCATTTAAAAATCCAACAAAGCCAATCGGTCCTTTTATGACAAAAGAAGAGGCACTGGAGAGAAAAGAGAAGGATGGCTGGGATGTTATGGAGGATGCAGGTAGAGGATATAGACGTGTTGTTCCTTCTCCTGAGCCAAAGGAAATATTAGAAGAAAATGCAATAGAACATCTTGCAAGAGCTGGATTTGTTGTTATAGCAGTGGGTGGTGGAGGAATTCCTGTTTATTTGAGAGAGGATGGGATTATAAAGGGTTGTGCTGCTGTTATTGATAAAGACCTTGCTTCTTCACTTCTTGCGAGAAACATAAAAGCAGATCTGTTTTTGATATCCACAGCAGTTGATAAAGTTTATCTTAATTTTGGGAAACCAGACCAGAAAGGGATTGACAGGATGACTGTATCAGAGGCAAAAAAGTATATGGAAGAAGGTCATTTTGCTAAAGGAAGTATGCTTCCAAAAATAGAGGCAATTATAAGGTATCTGGAGAATGGTGGGAAGCACGGAATAATAACATGTCCAGAGAAAATACCAGAGGCACTTGAGGGAAAAGCAGGAACACATATCTTTCCAGATTAAATTTCCTTTCAAAAAATACTTGACAAAGTAAAATTTTCATTGTATACTTTGTTTAGAACATATTAAACGTTATGAATGGAAAAAATAAAAAGATGAATGAGGTTGAGAGGATAAAGATTGAGTTTGCAAATCTTGGTGGAATGCTTGCATCCCGTCTTAGTTTAAGTCCTATAGTTGGACAGATTTATGCACTTTTATATTTAAGTAAGGAACCCGTTTCTTTAAATGAGATGGTTGAAAAACTTGGAATAAGTAAAGCATCAGCATCAATAAACATAAGATATCTTGAAAGCTGGGGTGCAGTGAAAAAGGTTTGGGTTGGTAAAGGGAGAAAAGATTATTATATGGCAAATTCTAATGTCTTGGAAATATTTATGAATAGGTTTATTAAAAGATTTTCAGATATTTTAGAAGAAGTGAATAAATTTGAAAGAAAAGTTCTTAGTGGAGGTGATAGATTTATAAAAGAGAGATGGAATGAACTAAGAACACTATATATGTTTGTAATTGATAAATTGTTTGAGGTTAGAGAGTATGACAAAAAGAAAGAATAAGATTTTGAAAAATATAGAGGTTTTACTATTAGATGTTGATGGGGTTTTAACGGATGGGAGTGTTTATGTTGATAGATTCGGAAATGAGTTATTGAGATTTTCAAGAATAGATGGAAAAGGTTTGGAGTTGATAAAGGAAGCAAATATTAAGGTTGCTATTTTAAGTTCTGAGAATTGTTTAGCAGCAAAAAGAAGGGCTGAAAAGTTAAAAGTAGATTTAGCCGCATTTGGAGTTAAGGATAAATTAGAGACATATTATAGTTGGAAGAGAAAATTTAAATTTGATGATTCTAAGGTTTTGTTCTGTTGTGATGATATACAGGATTTGGAACTTATGAATATTGTAGGTTTTTCTGCTGTACCAAGTAATGCAGTTGATGAGGTAAAAGAGAAAGCAGATTATGTATCAAAAAAGAAGGGAGGAGAAGGGTTTGTGAGGGAGATATGTGATATGATTTTAAATGTAAAAAGGAGGAAAAGTGGCGAAAAAAGAGATAAGAATTGGAAATAAAGTGATATCTGAGGTGGGAGATGTATTTTTCATAGGAGAAATTGGAATAAATCATAATGGTTCAATAGAAATTGCAAAGAAAATTATTGATATGGCGGTTTTATGTGGAGTGGATGCGGTTAAATTTCAAAAAAGGACACCGGAAATCTGTGTTCCACCTAAAGTTAGAGATAGAATAATTGAAACACCTTGGGGAGATATGACATATTTTGAGTATAAAAAAAGGATAGAATTCGGAGAGGAAGAGTACAGGGAGATAGATGAGTATTGTAAAAGAAAGGGAGTTGTATGGTTTGCTTCGGCTTGGGATATACCCAGTGTTGAGTTCTTGGAAAAATTCAACGTGCCTTGTCATAAGATTCCATCTGCAAAGTTAACTGATAGAGAACTATTAGAAAAAGTTAACTCTATAGGAAAACCAGTAATACTTTCAACAGGAATGAGCACAGAAGAAGAAATTGAGAAAGCAGTAAAAGTCCTTAATAAAGTTGAACTTATAATTATGCATTGTAATTCTTCTTACCCAGCAAAACCAGAAGAGTTGAATTTAAGGTATATTCAAACTTTAAAGAAAAAGTTTCCACAGGCGATTATTGGTTATAGTGGACATGAACTTGGAATTTCTGCTAGTCTTGTAGCAACCACGCTTGGTGCAAGAGTTATAGAGAGGCATATTACCATAGATAGAGCCATGTGGGGAACTGATCAGGGAGCAAGTATAGAATTTTCTGGTTTAAGGAGACTTGTTAGGGATTTAAAAGCATTGCCAATTTGGTTAGGTGATGGAGTTAAGAGAGTATATGAATCGGAATTTAAAGTAAAGGAAAAATTGAGGGATAAGGAAACATTGTGAAGATAATTGCTGTTATACCAGCACGAGGTGGAAGCAAAGGGATAAAAAACAAAAATATTAGAATAATTGCCGGTCATCCCCTTATAGCTTATAGTATTAAAGCAGGGTTAAGTGTAAAAAGAGTGGATAGAGTTATATGTACTACTGACTCACCTGAAATTGCAGAAATTGCAAAAAATTATGGTGCAGAGGTTCCTTTTTTGAGACCTAAAAAACTTGCCTTGGACGATACTCCAGATTATCCAGTGTTTAAGCATCTATTGGATTATCTTAAAGAAGAAAAATACATTCCAGATATAGTATTACATTTGAGACCTACTTCGCCTGTGAGGTTTAAACAGGATATAGAAAAAGCCATCAAAATATTTATTAATACTTCAGGTGCAGATAGTTTAAGGACAGTATGTAAGTCTCCTCTTACTCCATATAAAATGTGGAGAAAGAAAGGAAAGTATTTAAAACCCATATTGAGTTTGAGGAGTGTAAGAGAGCCCTATAACATGCCAAGACAGAAATTACCTATCGTTTACTGGCAGACAGGTTATCTGGATATTTTTAGGTATCAGAGTTTTAGGAAATATAGAAGTATGACCGGGAAAAAAATTTTGGGTTATGAAATAAGTTCAGAATATGCTGTTGATATTGATAAAGAAGAGGACCTTGAAAGGGCAGAATATTTAGTGAAAAATACAAAATGTATAAAACCTTAAATAAAAATATTCCTATTCTTATTTGTGGTATTGGTTCTATAGGAAAGAGACATTTAAAAAATCTTCTTTCCCTTGGTTATAAAAATATTTTCTTATACAGAAAAAGAGGGTATCCATTTAGAGAGGTAAAAGAGGAATTTCCTGTATATAGTGATTTGGAGAAAGCTTTGAAAGAAAGTAAACCTTTTGTCTCATTTATTACAAACCCAACATCACTACATGTAGAAACGGCATATAAATGTGCTTTAGCAGGTTCCCATCTTTTTATTGAGAAGCCGATTTCTCATAAAGTGGGAAAGAAGGAGAGAAGATTGTTGTCAATTGTGAGAAGAAAAAATCTCAAGGTTATGGTAGGATATATGATGAGATTTCACCCTGCTTTTAAGAAGATCAAAAATTTGATACAGAAGGGAAGTATAGGTAAACCTCTTTTTTCAAGAAGTGTATGGGGAGAATATCTTCCAGATTGGCATCCATGGGAGGACTATAGAATTAGTTATGCTGGAAGAAGAGAATTAGGAGGAGGACCAGCACTTACACTTTCTCATGATATTGATATGGCGATCTGGTTATTTGGAAAACCTGTTTCTGTTACTGGAGTACCTAGTTTCGGTTCCCATCTTGAGATAAATACAGAGCATGCAGTAGATATTCTCATTAGATTTGAAAGTGGAGTTGTTTCAAATATTCATCTGGATTATATTCAGTCTCCTCCCACAAGAATCTGGGAAGTTGTCTGTGATTATGGAAGAGTTATTTTTGATTATTACAATGGAAAATTATGTTTATTTAAAAAAGGTAAAAAATTCCAATTTGATGTCAGGGTAGAAAGGAATAAGTTATTTATTGATGAAATAAAATACTTTTTTAAATGTATAGCTACAGATACTGAACCATTACCTGGGATAGAAGAAGCATTGTTATCTGTAAAAATAGCTCGTAATGTTATCTTTTCTAATAATGATTAGGAGGAGGAAATGAGGAAGGGATTTTCAGAGTTTGATTTGTCAGGAAAAGTTATATTGGTGACTGGAGCATGTGGTTTAATAGGCAGAGAAATATGTGATGCCTTTTCTTCTGCAGGAGCAAATGTCGTTGTGAGTGATATAAAGCCAGAAAAAGATATTAAAAGATTTTCCGGAGAACTTTCTAAAAAGTATAAAAGAAAATCTATTGGAATATATCTTGATGTAACAAAAAGAGATTCTATTGAATCAGGAATTAGAATTGTGCTTAAAGAATTTGGAAAGATAGATGTTCTTGTGAATAATGCAGCAATAGATGCCAAGTTTGATATTGCAAATGTAAAAAAAGTTAATCCCACAAGATTTGAAAATTATCCTTTAGATTTGCTCAGGAAATCAATAGAAGTAAATATGATAGGTTTAATTCTTGTTACTCAGCGCGTAATTAAAGAGATGTTGAAGTGGAGAAGCGGAAATATTATTAACGTTAGTTCCACCTATGCAATAGTTGCTCCGGATCAGAGGCTTTATAGAGAGAAAAGGAAAAGAGGACAGGTTTATAAACCTGTTGACTATATAGTGACAAAATCTTTTATACCTGGATTTACACGCTATCTTGCAACTCTTTATGCAAGAGAGGGAATCAGAGTAAATACTATTGTACCTCATGGAGTTGAAAATAACCACCCAAGAGATTTCAAAGAAAGATTTAGTGAGAGAAGTCCTTTAGGTAGAATGTGTAAGGTAAGTGAATTAAGAGGTCCTTTTATATTTCTTGCTTCTGATGCTTCAAGTTATATGACAGGAGCTGTGTTAGTTGTAGATGGCGGATGGAGTATTTGGTAGTAAAATGAAAGATTATAATAAAATTTATTACTCGGAGATTGAAAAACCGAAGACAAAATATCCTTTGGAACTGGTTATGTATCTTATAAATAGATTCTCTTTAAAAGCTCCTATGGAAGTTTTAGATGTAGGATGTGGAAGAGGAGATTTTCTTGAGTCTTTTAAAGAATTAGGTTTTAAAGTTAAAGGAGTGGATATATGTGAAAATACAGTTCAGTTTTTGGTTAACTCTGGTTATGATGTTTCCATTTGTGATTTAGAGATGGAGCGTTTGCCCTATAAAGATGAGAGTTTTGATGTGATATTTTCAAAATCTTTTATAGAGCATTTATCTGAGCCACATAATTTCCTTAATGAGACATATAGAGTATTAAAAGAAAAGGGGAGGGTTATTATTTTGACTCCTGATTGGTATTCACAGTTTAAACTTTTTTACTCAGATTTTACACATAAGAGGCCATATACCAAAGAATCTTTAGAGAAATTGCTCATCTTACATGGTTTTAAAAATGTTGTTGTTGAATATTTTTATCAACTTCCTATCGTGTGGAAATATCCATTTATTAAGTTTTTTAGTTCCATTATAAGGTGGCTTTGGCCCAAACATATAAGAAGCAAAAATAAGTTCATCCGATTTTCTGTGGAACTTATGTTGTTAGGAAGTGGGGTTAAATGAAGGGGATATATTTAGATATCTGGAGTTGTGGAAGTATTGATATTGAAGAGTTTTTAAGAAATTTTAGTTTTCCGATAAAACATTCGGAATATTTAGATATAGAAAAACAGGTTACTGAAGTTATAGATAATCTTATTTTAGAGATGTCCGAACCTTTACTGAGGGATATTCTGATTATTCAATATAAAAT
>Ga0180300_10000912_pt1 | contig 13421 bp, 13 predicted proteins | sample GuaBasSediGuay15_FD_121798 | JGI IMG/M metagenome (GOLD analysis project Ga0180300, IMG submission 121798) | Subseafloor sediment microbial communities from Guaymas Basin, Gulf of California, Mexico - Guay15, Core 4569-2, 21-24 cm | ecosystem: Environmental > Aquatic > Marine > Hydrothermal... | reverse complement strand
GCTCTATCTTCTATTCGTTTGGAGATTTCAAGAACTAGCTTTACATTAACGTCTGCCAGCAACAATGCCCGTTGAATGTCTCGGGCTAACTGCTTAACGGTTTCTTCATCCACAACTGGAGCTCGAAAAACCTTTCTTAAAGCTTCGTAGAGGGAGGAGCCGAGACGTTCCAAAGACATGACCATTCTCCAAAATTAAACTGAACTGGTTTGATTTAAAAGTTCCATATATTTTATGTTTGTTTTTCTACGAATTCTAGGCAATCCGATTTTTCCTCGTTAGTTTCCCATTTTCTTCGATAAATAGAATTTAACTCTTTCAAAAACTGAATGGTTGAATTGTTCATTTACCATAACTCTTTTTATCCCAGTTAACGAGAACTTAGATATAGAGGAACAAATCTTGCCTGAACTTGCTAGAATAGTGGAGAAGAAGCCTATACCTTCAGAAGCCATAATGCTTCAAGGACTCCCTGACGTAGGACTAGTCGGACTCATCGCAACTTCCTACATAACGTCTGAATTAGATTTAGAGGAAATAGCATACATAGATTCAGACCTTCTTCCTCCAGTAGTCGTGTTACATGATGGACTTCCCCATGCTCCTCTCAGAATGTATGGAAAAAACAATATCATCACCATCATTTCAGAAACAGCGGTTCCCGCAACATCCCTCCACACCATCATGAGAACGCTTATCGATTGGGTACAATCAAAAAACATCAAAATGGTGGTGTCAATGGGGGGAATACCCGTAGAAAATAGACAAGCCATTACAGAACCCAAAGTTTTTGTTGCTGCTTCCACCAAAAACCTCCTTGACACGTTAAGCGAAAAAGGGCTAAACATACTGAAAGGCGGATACATGGTTGGTCCTCAAGCGCTTACCATGCGCTACTGCGCCGAAAAAAACATTCCAGCCATAGTCCTCATGGCTCAATCTTTTTACAACTATCCTGATCCGGAAGCAGCAGCCATGGTGATCAAGGAGCTGACTAAAATTGCTGAGATAAAGGTAGATATCTCTAAACTACTCGCTCAGGGAGAAGAAATTCGACTGAAGGCGAGAGATATCATGAGGCGGACTCAGCAAGAAATGACTCGCATGAAGAAGACGCAGGAATATGACCTTCCACTGTATGTTTAGGAGGGAGTGAACTATAATGAGTAGACGAAGAAGACGTTCAATTTTTGAGGTTATGGATGAGTATATGGAAGGTTTCAGAGCGTGGGCTGAAGAGATGATTGAATCCGTAATCGCTGAACGTCCTAGCTGGGATATTGGAACCCGCTGTCTCGAGCCGCTGTGCAACGTTTTCATCACTGTTGACGAGGCAATAGTCACCGCAGACCTTCCCAACACAGACCCTAAAAGCATAAAGGTTGAGGCGTTAAGTGAAGACTCTATCGAGATTAGAGCTAAGATGAAGCATAAGTTGCGGTTTGACGATTTCGGCATCACGCATCGAAGAGGCGAGTTCTCCTCGTTCCGTTGTCAAGTTCGTATTCCAGTGCCAGTTGATATGGAGCAAATGAAAATTGACTTTAAGCGGGGCGTTCTGGAAGTGCGTCTGCCGAGGAAGAAAGGCTACGAGATTAAGATTGAGTGAAGCTTCAGCGTTCATAAAGGGAAGTCTTCATAAATCCGACGGCTCTTCTTGCATCATCAGCTTCAACAAAAATTCTTTCTAGACTTCCTAATGAATCTTTTCTAAAGCCGCTGCAACTATGAGAGGAAAGGCTATGGTTACATCACAGATAACGGTTACAGCCTTACCCTCAGGTTTTACCTTGCTCCAGCTAATAGCCTCCTCCAAGGGAGCCCCGCTTAATCCACCTGGCTCAGGTCTATCCATAGTTATCTGAATGGCACAGTCAACGCCTTCACGAAACGTGTTTGCAAACAACGCAAAATGCTTTGGAAACCCGCCTCCTAGGATGATTATGCCTACTTTCTTGGCTTCAAACACCTTATCCATAATTGCAGATGTGTCTAAAAGAGGGTCAATATGCAGCGTCTTGTCTTGCCCAAACATCCAAAGGTGGAAGCCAGCTATACAATCCACAAAGGCTGGACATATGATGGGAACGTTCTTTCTCGCAGCCGTCGCCAGTATCGATTCTGAATCTTCAATTTGTTTCCCAATCGTATACAGAAGCTCTGCCACGGATGTACGTCGCCTTTTTTCTTCGGGAATTTCCTCCAGTATTTTATATATCCATTTTTCTAGGTGCCTAAACACTTTTTGTTCAACATAAATATCACCGATTCTGCCAATGTCTTCTTCCTTAAGCTTCTCATCTTCAGCCATAAAAGTGCCTTGCATGTGATGGTAACCTAACGCCTCCACCATATCGTGCACCATGTTAGCTCCAGTGGTAACCAGCACATTCACATATTCCTTATCAATTAAATCCTTTATGACGGTTCTGAGACCAGCGGGAACAAGTGGTCCAGCAATAGTTAAGAACACCGTGTAATCCGGGTCGCCAAACATTTCAGCCAATAATTCGGCTGCTTTTCCTATCCTTCCAGCACCGAGCACACCGCATGCACTCATCTCATCGATTAGGTGGGCTACGCTCATTCCTGACTGTAGTTTAATCTGTTTCACATGTTTCAAGATGTTCACCTTGCGGTTTACAGGGTATATTAACATAGATGACTCTTTTTATTTTAAATCAATAAGTGAAGCATTCTAATTGATGACTAACCTTTTGTTCGCATTATTTTTACTTTACCGAGAATGCGCCAGTATTCCACTTCGACGCCAGAAGCAAGTTTCGATTTTAACTCTTCCTCTTCAGGAATTGGAGCTTCAAGCATCTCATATGTCTCTAAGTCCATTACTTGAACGGCGGCGGGCAACAGCGATATGACTTGGCCGCTTCTCTTCTCAATAATGGGTACTTCAACTTGTGCACTCACTGGCTTTACAAAACTTCTTTTTGCTCCATCAAAAACGCCGATGGCAACGACTCGAGCCTTTGCAGAGCCATGTTTTCCCGGCTTAGATTTTGTGTAACTCATAATGCGGCAGGGCTCGTCATCCACAATCACGTAGCTGCCAACTTTTAATGTGCCTAACTCCACTGGCTTGCTCATTTTTCCTTCGCCTTCCCATATACGCTTTTACAACAGTAATCCATATTTTAATTAAGTTATCGCTATAAGGATATGCGGTGTTCGTGTTGTTTAAAGTTGTGGGGTTAGTTGCACGTGTTGACGAGAAAGAAGCATTGAAACTCGCAAAAAAATTGATGACCCATTTAGAAGGCAAGGGACTATCCGTCTTTCTCGAACCAAGTTTAGCAAAATACATCAAGAAGACGGCTGCTGCTTTGCGGCTGGAAGAAATGAAAGTGGATTTAATCATCACAATAGGCGGTGATGGCACCATTCTGAGAACAGGCCTCGCGATTCCTAAACCTGAGCCTCCAATCCTCGCTGTCAACATGGGTATGCGCGGTTTTCTAACAGAGGTAACACCAGCCGAAGCGTTAGAAGCCGTGGACAAATGTTTGAAAGGAGATTTTGTTCTTGAACAATGCATGAAGCTGTCCTCCTATATGGGGGAGATAAGGTTGCCCGACGCGTTAAACGAAGTTTTCATCACATCACATGTTCCAGCCAAGCTTTTACACACAAGGATATGGAGAGATAACGTGGCTGTAGCTGAATGTCAATCAGATGGCATTGTTGTGGCGTCTCAGGTTGGCTCAACTGGCTATTCCTTATCAGGTGGGGGTCCAGTATTAGACCCTAAGATTGACGCTTTCGTTTTAACTCCAATTTGTCCGCTCACCGTGTTTCATCCCATTGTTTTCTCCGCAAAGTCCACTGTAAGCATTGAGTTACTTAAGCCAGAGAAGGCGGTGGTGGTCGTAGATGGACATTACCAGATGCAGATGGGAATAAGCGAAAAGCGATTGAGGATTAGAAAGTCTGAGTATAAGTCTTCTTTTGTTCGATTTGATGGCGATTTTTATCATCGTTTGAAAGGGAGACTTCTTTTTTCCAGAGGCGAAAGATTCTGACATTGAAGAAGCGAATCATCATATTGGACACTTGCGCGTTTATTGCTGGTTTTGACCCATTCTCAGTTAATGAGGAACAATACTCCGTGCCCACGGTAAAGGATGAACTATTTCCAAACTCACTGGCTTGGATGCGATTCAACACAGCAGTAGAGAGCAAAAAGTTAAAGGTCAAGATGCCAAGTGCCACCTTTTTAGCCAAAGTTAAGGAGGCATCTAAAACCGTAGGCGACGTACTCTTTCTCTCAGACGTAGACATACAAGTGTTGGCTTTAGCCATCGAGCTAAAGAACACAAGCCATGACCCACTTATTGTCACAGATGACTATTCCATCCAGAACGTGGCTAACCAGATAGGATTGAAGTTTGCGCCGCTCATGACTTTTGGCATACGCTTTCGGTTGCACTGGATTCTCTACTGCCCCGCATGCCACCGAAAGTATCCTTCGGACTATAAGCTTAAAGTCTGCGAAGTCTGCGGCACCCAGTTGAAAAGGAAGTCCCTCAGAAAAAGCAAGATTGACACTAGAAATTAGATTAAACATTAGTTAGAGACAACGCGATTTAGAACATTTTTGAGAAATCATCATATACTTTTTCCCTTTCCTCATAAAAGCTTATTATCGTCTTTATGGCATCGCTTCAGCTCTTAAACCGTCCTTCCGATTGGCGCCGGGGAGAGGATTTGAACCCCTGAGGGTCAAAGACCCACTGGCTTACTCTTCTGGTTCCCCGTTCATACATCTCGAGGCCAGCGCATTACCACTCTGCCACCCCGGCACCTCAAGCTTGGTTTAAACCGTTGCCATTTATAAAAGTGCTTTCATCAGCCTTGCCCATCTAGAATGTTGAAAGTTAGATAAAGAGAAAGAAGAAATCAAACAGGCTTAGGCATAACCAAATCAGCAATATCCACGCTGTGATCGTAAATTCGACTCATCGAGGAAATAACAGCAAGAATACAAGGAGCAAACTCAACTGGCTGGCTGCGCACAGTCTTTTCCACCTCTTGAATCAATGCTGCCACCTTTTCTCGCTCGTCACTCACTGACTGCGCCAATGCAACATCACGAGTAAACATTGCCTTCAAAGCATTTTCATGTGACGTATACACAACTCCATGAAGTTTCTGAATGAGTTGTGAAAGTTCTTCTGCAATTTTTGCGTCTCCTAACTGAACAGACTTTTCAGCAATCTGAACAGACCGGTCGCCAATAGATTCAACCAAGCTCGCTGCTAAGCGATAGTCTAGACAGTCGATGGGAAGAATTCCTAATTTTTCACTCAACCTAGGATTTTGAATAACTGTTCTAAGGATTCTTACCAAAAGAAAATACAATCGATCAACCTCGTTATCTCTCGCAATAACGTTCTTGGCTAGATGTATGTCGCCTTCAATTAGAGCGGTTACGGCGTCTCGATGCATACCTGAAGCAATAGAGTATTCCCGTCGAAGAATCCTTTCAGGTGGAAAGGCAGAGGGCTCTAAGAGACATTGCATAACGATCTTAGAATAGTCTTCCTCAATGATTTCTAAACCGACTAATCGACTTGACGTTTGCTTAACCCGCTCACGATCACTTAGACTTATCTTTTCCTTCGCCTCTACTTGAATGATGTCATAGCCTAACAGATATTTTTCAATTATTTCACGGTCAAGATGAGAAGTCGACTTAATCACTGCAGTCCGCGGACCGGGTTCAACATCATATTTTGCATCAATTATTAGGCGCCCATTATCCGTCTCTAAGACAGAAATGACAGAGCCACGGTCAATCCCGCTTCGCTCAGCCCATTCTTTAGGTAAACAAACAAAGAACGTTCCGCTACTCGTTCTCTGAACTTTTCGAAGCTCCATATGAAGCCCTCAATAGAAATATGTACTCGTCTAAATAAGAATATAGATTCTTAGAATTAGGTAGGCAACGGAGGAAATGCCAAAAAACATTATTGTAGGAATAGACTTGGCAGGGAAAGCGACAAACCCAACTGGCTGGGCTATGTTGAGAAACAAAACCATATTCACCTGCCACCTATATCATGATGAAGAAATTTTAAACCATACAATAAATTGTGACCCAAAAATCATCGCAATAGATGCTCCCTTAAGCATGCCAAAAAAAGCTGTTATGAGAAAGGCTGACAAAGAAATGCAGAAGCAGGGATATCCCGTTTTCCCACCACAGTTTCCAGCTATGGAAAAACTAACACTACGAGCAATAAGAATAGTTAAAGAACTCAGAAGAAAAGGTTTCAAAGTTATCGAAGTTCATCCAACATCCACTCGCAAAGCACTAAAAATGCCAACAAAAGACTGGGAAAAAATTCAAACAATCTTCCTACAAATGGGTTTAGATGGAGACTGGAAAACACATGCTTTGACGCCTCACGAAATTGACGCTGTAACAGCAGCGTTAACAGGACATCTTTACATAGAGGGAAAAACAGAATTGATAGGAGACGAGAAAGAAGGGTATATTATCGTTCCATCAAAGAGAGACTGGAGGAAGCTACAACTATGAACGAGAGGATTCAAAGAGCTGTTTCCTTTGCAATAACGGCTGGCTACCAGCTGGAAAAAGACGCTTTCGATTTTTTAGAAATGATGTCTCAAACAGAAGACCCCATCAAGCTAATGGAGGAAGCCGTCAAGAGAGTTGAGGCGCTCTCTGAAAAACCGTTGTTCATCAACAGAAGCTTTCTGGAAAACATAATGAAAGAAGCTTTCCCTGAAAAAAAAGAAGTAAAACAGCCCCTGCCTCCTCCCATCATCGAAGCGAAAAAAACTGTTTTCCGTGCATACGCAAAAGACATAGAGGCAGAGATAAAAGTGATGGAAGACCCCACCGACAAAATATGCACAACAGGGTCTATGGAAGAATACCTCGAATATTTTCAAGATCGCTTCAAAAGAATACGAAAAATTTTGAGAAGAAGAATGGACACAAAAAACGCAACATCTATATCAGAAGCGCTTAAAGCTCCAGTCAACTCGAAATTTAAGATTATCGGAATGATCACTGAGAAGCGAGAACGCAACCAAAAAATTTTCTTAACAATCGAGGACCTAGAAGCCAGTGCCACGATATTTGTGCCTTCAGAAGTCATGGGAAAAGCCCAAACATTATTGTTGGACCAAGTTGTATGTATAAGCGTCATTAAGGGAAGAAATGACTTGCTCATCGCTGAAGACTTCTTTCTTCCTGATGTGCCTAAAAAAGCTCCGAACAAGGCTTCAATACCAGTTTATGCGGCACTCATTTCAGATTTGCATGTTGGAAGCAAGATGTTTATGCAAGAGGCGTTTCAGCGATTCTTGTCTTGGCTAAATGGAAAGTTTGGAAACAAACAATTAAGAGAAACAGCAAGCCATGTTAAATATGTGATTATCGCTGGCGACCTTGTTGACGGAGTAGGTGTATATCCGGAACAGATAAAGGAATTGACAATAAAAAGTATCTATAAACAATACCAAGCAGTAGCAGAATTAATAGAACAAATCCCAAACTACATTGAGTTAATAATCATGCCTGGAAACCACGATGCATCAAGAAAGGCATTGCCGCAACCCGCCATACCCAAAGATTACGCTGAGCCAATACATGAAGCTAGAAAAGTACTCTCTCTCGGGGACCCATGTGCGATTAGCCTCCACGGCGTGGAATTACTTTTATACCATGGACGCAGTCTAGACGACATTATAGCTGCTGCTCCAAACGTGAGTTTTCACACACCTGACAAAGCTATGAAGCTTCTTTTGCAAAGTAGGCATTTAGCGCCTACCTACGGACAAAGGACTCCTATAGCCCCGGAAAAGCGAGACTTCATGGTCATAGAAAGAGTGCCTGACGTCTTTCACGCTGGACACGTGCATGTACTGGGGTATAATGCATACCGAGGAATCCTCATGGTAAACTCAGGCGCTTGGCAAAATCAAACCCAATATCAAAGGAAAATGGGGCTAGAGCCCACTCCAGGAATAGTTCCAATAGTGAATCTTCAAACACTAAGGGTTACGCCTATCTCCTTTACGACGGCTTACGCGTAAGCCCCCTTGCAACGAGTCTAGCAACTCGTATAGACTCTGGGACTCTGCAACAGATAGCAGAAGCGCGGATTAATTTTGTCGCCCAATTTGGTGTAGTGCCCACAACTTCCACGTATAGCGGCGGCTCGTTGGGTATCGAAACAATAGAATACACGGGACCGAGTTTCTCAAAGATGCTCCAACGAATTCGCCAATCTTCAAAATGTTGAAGTAAAGCGTTTTTCACAGCAATATTATCTGGTTTTGTTCGCGATATCACAATAACGGGTTTATGGAATTCTTCAAAAACTAGCGTTGGGTCCACTAAGTTGAAGCCTGCGAAAGAAATTCCTGCCAGCATAACAGCGTCAAAAACCCATTGATGAAGCATTGTAATGAGTTTGTTGGAAGCGTCTAAACCATCCACTTTTATAGTATCTGCTTGAAAGCTTTCTATCCAGTTTCTTCGAAATAAAATGCAAACAAGCAGCGTTTCGTCAGTATTATAGTTTAGAGATTCTCTGCAGAAGCTTCCGTCTTCAACTCCGACTACGCGAAATTCCCGCCAAACATTTGGGCTCATAGCTGATCAGACGCCTAAGCCTATCATCGCTAGTAAACACTTTCCTAATAAGACTACGCGCTATGCTTAAACGAATTTTTTTCGTACGTCCATATCGCCCCATACTAACAACCCGAGAGTTCAATAATCCAATCACATCTAACTCGTTAATCAAACCGCTAACACGTCTCTGAGTTAGAGGGGCAAGCCCTGCCTCATCACAGAGTTCAGAATAAACCGCGTATATGTCACCAGTGATGGCGCAATTAACCTTCGCCTTTCCCAGCAGGTAAACGCTACACAAAACAAATTTTGGATGAGGGGGAAGATTCCTTAAAGCTTCCACGACGCGGTCATGCTCAATCCTTTTTTCAGCCAGCCTTATATGCTCCTCATCAATATGTTCAGAACCCTCACGCTCCGCCAGCTCACCCGCAACACGAAGGAGGTCTAAGGCTCTGCGAGCATCACCATGTTCTGCTGCTGCCAATGCTGCACATAAACTTACAGCGCCACTAAGCACTACACCTTCATGAAAAGCCATTTGAGCCCGATCCCAAAGAATATCCCGAAGCTCCGCGGCATCATATGGTCTGAAAACTATCTCCTCCTCACTTAAGGAGCTTAAAACTCGAGGATCAAGAAACTCTTTGAATTGAAGGTCGTTGGAGATTCCCACAATCGAAGTCCTACTGCCATTAAGGGCTTCATTTATCCTCGTTAATTCATAAAGCAACGCATCGCCTCGAGCCTTTATAAGCGCATCAATCTCATCAAGCACAACAATGAAAAGAAGTTTCTCTGAATCCAAACCAGCCTTAAGCCGATCAAAGACCTCTCCCACCGCAAGACCAGTAAATGGCACATTTACACCTATAGCGCCACATAGGCTTGAGTAAACTCTGTATTCCGTGCCTGCCAACCTACAGTTCACATAACAAACTTTGATCGGCGCTCCAAACTCACGTGCCTTGCCTAAGAGTTTACTAAGTACATATTTTATGACAGCCGTTTTTCCAGTGCCTGTTTTTCCATAGACGAAAATGTTCGAGCATCGAGCGCCTTTTAAAGCGGGCGCAACGATTTCGCCTAGATAACAAATCTGCTTCTCACGATGAGGAAGTTTGTCGGGAACATAATCATGCCGTAGCACTTCTCTATCCTTGAAGATATTAGTGCCCTCTAAGAAGCGTTCAAAGACGTCATCTAACATGGTATATTCTTTCATGAAACATCTCCACCAGTAAAATACATGAGAAGCCTCAACTTCAGCTCGACAGATAAAAACTCTCCTACAAAAAAGTAAACGTTAATCCATAAAAATCTAAAGTGCAATAAAAGAAGAGTATCAAGAAGAGGAAATGGTGTTTTTTAATAAAGTTAAGTGGGTTTGTGTTAAACAAAAATTTAAGAATTAAGAGATTACTAGTCCCTCAGACCCCTATATTTCCTTTGGAGCCGTCTATAAAGAAGATGTAGATATTTTCTTCTTTCGAAGAAAGAGCCGTCTGCTGGTTAGTTAGGTTATATTTATTTAATTATTTTTGTAGAGTAAACTTGAGCATTTTATAGAATTTTTTGTTAAGAGTCAACACAACAACTTTTCTAATCAATCACATTATTCCAGTGGAAACCATGGGGTGGAGGCGATCTTTCGAAAATCCCATTAATATCAAACAGTTATCAACCCCCTTCTGAAACTTGCTTTTTCATGTCTTTGTCCAAATAGTTGAAAAACATCTTAAGCCTGAACGTCCTTCTTTTTAAAGTTAACTTTTTTGTGAACAAATGAGAAATTAACTATCTAATGATTCGTTTAACATAACCCTTCTTCAAAAATTAACTTTTTTATGTCCTAAATAGAGTAGAGAGACGACCCCTTGACTTCTACTGGAGAACCGAGAATATTCTGTCTTCTTCCTATATTTAGCTAACCTACTCATCTGTGAACTTTGTGAAACAAAAAACGTGTAATTTTTGCTTCTTTATTGTTTTAAAGCATGTTTTCAACGTTTCTTTTTTCTGATTCTCACCACAATCTCTATAACTTGTGAATGTTAACTGTTAACGGTTTGACGGAAAGGTGTTCTGGATGCCAGCTAGGAAAATGCGAGTGGAGGTCTTTGATGGAAGCGGGAATCGTTATATCGTGACCTTTGAAGGACATGTGACAAGGGAAAAAGCCATTCGCTTGTTAGATATTGTTGAATTGCTTGGGGGCATACCTGAAGAGGAAAATCCCGAATGGGTGAACACTGCTTCTAAACGCTCTAAGTTTGACATGGTCCGTCGGATCGTTGAGAAATACTTCCCCATCATGTGGTTTACCTCCAGAGATATACAATCCGCATATGAGGAAGAATTTAAACAACCCATTAGCCTAAGCACGGTCTCAACCTATTTATCTCGGATGGCTGACCACGGAGTTCTAGCTAAGGGCGGAGCATCTAACCGTCGACGTTATAGGATGATGACTAAGACAGCAAGGCATGCGTTAAGTTTTGTCAAAAGTAATAAGTAAGCGAAATTCCAAGAAATGAGCTATAGATTACTTACTAGGTTCTTGTGAAAGGAGAGCACCTAATGAACGACAAAATCCTAGAAGATTTAGCTGAAATGAAGAAAAAACTAAGCGAATACATAGATAAAGGACGAGTAGTTGGGTGTCCAGAAGTTAGAAAAGAACCCGTAATAGCGGTTAAACCCGAAAAATCTAGAATAAAACCTCTGAAAAGAATGAAAAATTGTAATGTACACTTTCTAGCCGTAGACTGCTCGACGAGAACCCTGAAAAGAGCAAACAACTGGGGCATCTACCTCATGCGAGCAGCATATGCTTCTGTAGAGGAACGCAATGTAGACTGGGGCTACGAAGAAAGATTATGCACAGTAATTGGAGATGCGTATGGTCGTAGTAATTTCTTAAAGGATTTCAGAATTGAACTGGAAAGTCAAATGGCTCTAAATATTCTACGTGGAAGAATTCCGATATCTTACTACGACCATACCCATGGTCGTAGTAAATACTTCTTATTAGATGGTGGAGGCTACTTTGGTGGGGAAAGGAAATTTCGCGTGTCACTATATGAGGAATGCAAAAAAGAGGAAATCCGTCTTTTGGCCATAAGCAAAAATTCTCCGTTGCTTCATGATGAAAAAGGTAGGGACTTTGTCGCTACTACGACCATGCTTTCACCTTATGGGATGTGGGTTTATCATCCCATTAGAAAAGCAAACAAAGATCAAAGTTTGTATGGTGATGTATCCATTGTAAAGTTATGTGAAGAAAGCCCGCGCATTTTTCGGTGTGACATAATGGATTATCTGGCTAATTATGAAATCGACGAACTGCTTTCTCCACTCACTTCCATCTCGGAAGATCCAAGATGTCTTGGATATCCAATTGCTCTTTGGCTTGCTCATGATTTTTCCACCCCGTCTGACTCAAAGCTTCTTCACTATCATGATCAAATTGAAGAAATGTTAGCTAGCGCCGGCTTACTAGACAAAATCCATATGGAAGAGCTTTCATGTAGCTTCCCCGATGAACTTCACGGAGTAAGACATGCATTTGAATGGGAGTGGATTGAACGTGTCTGAGCCAGTGGGGTTCATACGTGAGGTGCGTAAAGACCAAGTTTTCTTCTTTGTCAATGAAGGAGTCAATTTATCCTTCGGGCAAATAGTCAGAATAGATTCTGGTGATAGAAGCTTCTATGCGCGTATTGTAGATGCTAGAAGTTCATCAACCCTAGATATGCATGAGCAACTTCGCGAAGCAGAAGGAAAAGAGTCTTTTGGCCCCTATTCCAGCTATAGGCAGGTAGAGGCTGTTCTATTTCTAGAAAAGAGAGATGGCAAGACTCGTTCTCCAACGTTCAATCCTGATTATAGAGACAAGGTGTATACAACTGGAAAAGAGGATTCTTCTGCTCTAAGGCTTACTGGAGACCTAGAGATAGGCCGCTTGCGTTCCGGTGAGCAGCTGCTTAGCTCTGTGGGCATAAGTGTTGAAGCTATTCCTCTTATGATGGGTATGTTTGGAATGACGGGGTCAGGAAAGACAAATACAGAACTTATCTTAAACGCTCGTATTATAGATTATAGTCCTAAAACTGTCGCTCTTATTTTCGACTTTGCTGGTCAGTTGTTGACAGGGAAAGGCATAGAGCCTCAGAAGGGTCTACGAGACCACCCGCTTTTCCATACCAAGGTCCGCTACTATTCAGCTAGGGAAGGCAAGTTATGTATAGGCTTGCACACTCTTCATCCGGGGAGATTGCGAACGATTTTCCCTGAAATAGGTAAGCCCCAGATAAGAGTTGCTAACAGACTGTACGAGAACTTAGGCAGTACCTGGATAGAGAAGTCGCTTGAAGCTTATGGCGCCGAAGGATATGTAGGAGTTGGCAAACTCATCAATTATAAAGCAAAAAGCGTTATTGAGGCTCTGATGAGCAAGCTTTCTGACCTTCCGCCAAATCTCTTTCCTGCTTCCGACTACAACTTCATTGATGATGTAATCCAAAACGTTAGCAAAGGAATAACCTGCCTCATCGACATATCGGGTATAAGTTCTGAAGAGCAACAAAACATCACCTGTCTAACAGCATCCAATGTTGCATATCATTATAAGCGAATGTGGGAAAACAATTTTGAGGAATGGAAAAAGCTTCCAACTCTTCTGATAACCCTTGAGGAGGCTCATGAGTTTCTTGACCCTGAAATACGTAAAACAATATTCTCTGACATCGCCCTAACCTATCGAAAGTATCGGGTTGGACTGAACGCTGTG
>Ga0180300_10000910_pt1 | contig 13425 bp, 12 predicted proteins | sample GuaBasSediGuay15_FD_121798 | JGI IMG/M metagenome (GOLD analysis project Ga0180300, IMG submission 121798) | Subseafloor sediment microbial communities from Guaymas Basin, Gulf of California, Mexico - Guay15, Core 4569-2, 21-24 cm | ecosystem: Environmental > Aquatic > Marine > Hydrothermal... | reverse complement strand
GCTTAAGGGCCTCAACGACCATGTCCACCTCGGCTTCGGTCATATTGCCATGAAACGGAAGGGCGATGGTACGCCGGGCCACCGATTCCGTAACCGGCAACATCCCCTCTTTGGTTCCAAGCCGCCTACGGACATATGGCTGGAGATGGAGGGGGGAGAAGTATCCCCGTGTGGGTATCCCCTCCTCTGCCAAAGCCTTCATCACCTGATCCCTGTGCATCCCTTCGGCAAGTGTCACCACGTACACGAACCAGCTCATGCGCACATAGGGCCGCACAACCGGGGTCCTGATCCACTCCAGCTCGGAGAGCCGCTCCGTGTACATTCGGGCCACCCATTCGCGCTTGGCAAGGAGCTCTTCTATGCGTCGAAACTGGGACACACCGAGGGCTGCTGACATCTCCGTCATACGGTAGTTATACCCCAAGCGTTCATGTTCCAGCCACGACCCCATCTCTCCCCGCCCTTGGTTGCGCAGGGAGCGACACAATTTGGCAACTTGATCATCATTCGTCACGATCATTCCCCCCTCGCCGGTGGTCATCTGCTTATTCGGGTAGAACGCAAAGGCCGCAGCATCCCCGAACTGTCCAAGTTTTTTGCCTTTGTATTCAGCACCCAGCGCCTCGCAGGAGTCGTCGATGACCTTCAGACCATGCTTTTCAGCAATTCTTGAGATCTCGTCCCACTCCGCCGGGTGGCCAAATACATCGACCACCATAATCGCCTTCGTGCGCGGTGTGACCTTCCGTTCCAGGTCTTCCGGGTCCAGATTGTACGTGTCGGGCTCGATATCCACGAACACAGGCTTCGCTCCCTCGTAGAGGAACACGTTGACACTGGCAACGAAGGTAAAAGAAGGCACCAAGACTTCATCCCCCGGCCCGATCCCCAAAGCTTTCACGATCAGGTGCAGCGCCGCGGTGCCAGAACTTACGGCCACGGCGTGCTTGACCCCTACGTATTCGGCAATCAGACGTTCAAACTCCTCCGTTTTGGGCCCCAGGGCCAGCTGGCCGGAGCGGACAACCTCAGCTACGGCCTCCACATCTTCTTCGGTGATGTCGGGGGCCGACATGGGGATCGTATTATTCATCTTCTCCCTCTCTCTTGATTTCTACCCGAATACGGTACCTTACACCATCAACCTCAAACCACGCAGCCTCATCCCACCTGTTGGTAGTCAAACCTCGCAATAGGTTGACGATATCGCCAACTTTTGCGGTTGCCTCCAAGTCTAGGTGTTGGATAGAAGCAAGATCTTCTTTCCTATGGGTGGTGGCTTTTCCGGTTTGTGGAATTCTGGGAAGGGCTCGCGACATCATGAGAGGAATTGCCTCTCGGAAAAGCTCTGCTTCAGCAGCTAGAACGCGCTGATAGAGAGTATGAGCAGTATCAGATGGGAGGATCGGAACCTGCCTGCGAAGGGCTATGTCACCCGTATCTAAACCCTCATCCACCCAATGAAGAGTGGCTCCATACGGTGTGCCCTCGATGATCGCCCAGGAAGGAGTATGCCAACCACGATTATACGGGAGATACGCTGGATGCAGGTTAAGAACCCCGATCCTTGGGATCTCTAGCACTTCGGGCGGGATGATGTATGGAAAATGTACTGAAACTATATAGTCAGGACCCAAACCACGCAAGACACTCAACCCTTTCGGCTTTCGGAAGGTCGTACCCTCCAACACGGGAACATCTGGTAACAAAGCTTTCATCTCCTGAACGCACTCCGCCTTTTGGCCCGTGGGTATCATGAGAGCCACTGGCGGCCAATCTGCATCCAGGAGAAGACGAAGACAATGCAAGCCGATTCTTCGATTCCCTGCGAAGACAAGAGATGGTTTACTCATGTGGTTCTCCTGAACCTGAGACGTGAAGTTCCTGATGTTCAGCCGGCCCCCCAGAACCCTTAAAATATTCCACCGTGGCACGCCCAGGCTGGCTGACGCCTTCTCCCTTTAGAACCTTTAACGCCGTTAACACTAGGATTTTTAAATCTGTCCAAAAGCTGAGGTTGTCCACGTACCACACATCAAGCTTGAACTTCTCCTCCCAGGAAAGGAGGTTTCGGCCGCTCATGATGACCGGGCCGGCCATACCCGGCTTCACCTCATGCCGGCGCATCTGCTCTGGAGTATAAAGGGGAAGATACTCCATCAACAATGGCCGAGGCCCCACAACGCTCATATCGCCCTTAAGCACGTTCCAGAGCTCCGGGATCTCATCCAAGCTCAGGCGCCTGAGGAATCGACCTAGCTTTGTCAGGCGCTGCTCATCGGGAAGCAGATTGCCGTGTTCATCCCGAAGATCGAGCATGGTACGAAATTTGTACATCACAAAGGGTTTCCCATGAAGCCCCGGCCGCACTTGACGGAAGATAACCGGCGACCCCATGGTAAGACGGATGGCAACAGCCACCATCAGAGCCACCGGCGAAAGCAATACCAAGGCGATCGTCGCGAGCACGATGTCCAAAACCCTCTTTCCCCATCTCCGGTAGAAGCCTTTCATCTCGCCGGTCCCTTCCTCCACCCCGGAGCATATCAAGCCTAACCCGAATCCAACAAACCACGGACCACAAACCCCAGAAATGCACTACTGACTTTGTGCCAGTTCCTTCAATGCCTGTTCGCGCCTATCTGCCAACACTAGGATGGCGTGGTATTTTTCCACATAATCTCGGCCGCGGCGGCCCATTTCTGCCCGCTCGATGGTTTAGTTTCCGCAGATACCGCGCATAAATAACGCTCATTTCGTCGAGAACTCGTTCGAGAGAGTAATCCTGGATTTTGACCCGGCCAGCTTGGCCCATCTTCTTGCGCAGCTTCGGATCGCGGATGAGCCGAAGAAGAGTTCGGGCAAGACCCTCCACGTCGCCAAGTTCTACAAGAAGGCCGGTGCCCCCATGCTCCACGAGGTCACGACTCCCCCGCACGTTGGTGGCCACCACCGGCTTCCCCGCGGCCATCGCCTCCATGACCGACCGCGGCAAGCCCTCCCTCCTTGAGGGCAACACAAAGATATCCGTGGCCTGAAGTATCTGTGGCACATCCTTCCGAAACCCAAGGAAGTGCACATTAGGGATGCTTTCCACCATGATCTTCCGCTCTATAACTCTCTTTAGCCTACCCTCACCAAGCAGGAGTAAATGGGCTTGGTGCTCCTCTTTGGCCACCTTCCGCCACGCAGCTAAAAGAAATGCGTGATTCTTGGTGGAAGTAAACTCCGCCACGCAGGTGACCACCACATCCTGGTGGCCCAGGCCAAGCTCCTCCCGAACAGAAATCCTGTTCCCGCGCCCCTGAGAGAACTGCTCCAAATCCACCCCTACCCCGTGAACAAAGAACAAGTTCTCATCGGGCTTGAACCCCATTTTCTGTGCCCTCTCGTAATCTTCGGAGTTCATCACGATGAGACCGTCGGTCCATCGGACGGCGAGCCGCTCTGCCGGGTAGTAGAAGAGCCAGTAAAGCAACGGGGCACCCTTGTAGAAATGGAACCCATGGGCAGTGTAAAGCACCGCTCCCTGGCCGCCGGCGCGCTTGGCGGCAAGCCTTCCCAGCCAGGCCGCCATCGGCGTATGAACGTGGATCAGATCGAATCGCTCTCGCCTAAGGAGGCTCTTAAGCTTCCGGTAGGCCGTGAGGTTTTTTAGGCTGACCGGCGACCGCACAAAGGGGATGTCCCAACAGCGGACGCCAATAGCTTCGACCTCATCTTTGTGGCCCTCTGCCGAGGACGCCGCAGCATGAACCTCATAGCCCCAACCTTGCAAGAGCCTCATAAACGGGATATGGAATGCCGCGAGGTGCGTATACACTGTGGCCACAAATAGAACTTTGCTCATCTCACACCTTTCTTGCCTCAAACTCCCGTTGCGGTGATTGTCTTTTGATAGCTGCCGATGGTATAAGCAGCTTCCTACTATAAATAAAGAGGTAATACCACACAATAATAATTACCACATAACCTAACGTTAGAATAAGACCCTTGAATAGCGGAAAGCTCGAAAACCCGCCGGTAATATTGTGTGTTTTTAGGTACAAAAGCAGCGCAATCGAGGGGGCTAGCCCTTTGCCCACGATCCGATGTACAACCAGCACTAGCACTGCTAGTCCAATTCCCGTGGAAATTCCAACCATTATCGGGGAAAACAAAGCTAATGGCAAGCCTCCTATTGCCCATGCCTCTGCAATGAACAATGTGTTCTTGACACCCATCTTCGCATATCCATAGCCTTCCGTGACCATCATTAGCACCTTTTGATAATCCGTATAATCGACAACAAAACGTGCTCCAGGGATCATGTGGAGCCAGAAATCTCCTTCAGGCAGAGAGTTCGCTTGGATGAGCCCGAACGTCTCATACACTCCCGCCATTTGACCAACCCCGAGCCTTACCAACAAGTACCTCAAAAACATGTCGCGAGTCATTCCTGGCACCTGGACAGATGTAACAAGGAAAACTGCTCCAAGACCAACTATCGAGATGAGGCCTAATCCTATGACCGAGCGAACTGAAAGCACACGTTTTGGTAACAATGCTCCTTGAGCTAGAACCCAAATAATTATTCCCCATATTGGAGGAGCCTTATCGCCAGGCGCAGAAAGAAAAAGGATACCGAGAGCCAGGTACCCAAAAGACTGCAACAGCTTTTTCCGACCTATATAGCCCGCAAGTGCACAAAGGATATAACCTACCAAAGGCAGAATCGCCGCGATCTGGGAAGGCACATGACTAGCATACTTGTTAGCAAGCCGTAGCTCGAGCAAGCGTCTTTTTTCCAGCAAGGCACTGAGAAAGGCGTGTTTATAGCCAAGTAAATAAAACAGCACGAGTATTAATAACCCGAATAACGCTAAAGCAAATGCGGCCTCACGGAGCTGTTTTTCGTCTTGCGGTTTGCCAAGGATATCCCTTCGGAAAGGAAGTTTAAACAATCTAAGCGAAAATGCCAAAGCCACTACATACTCGATTAGAGTTGTAATAACTATCAATGCAACCAAGCTCTCCGTTCCGGGCTGCGCTTTATAAAGTCCAGGAGTGTTTTCTATACCCAGTGCACTTACTATAACAAGGGGCACCAAGACTATTGCCAGAGTGAAATACCACAAAAGTGGCCACGGATTATCACGCAAATAGGTTATGTCAAGCAACGTGTTCTTCAACAACACGTAAGCAATTAGAGGTATCACTAACAGGCTAGTTAAGGAGATAACAAAAGCCAGCTCATCCATTTGATTTCACCCTAAGCAGGTTTTTCAACACAGCATCCGTTAAAGCAGCTCTGCTGTCCCACGAATGCTCCTCCACCACTAATTCTCGCCCAATGCGCCCCATTCGAGCCCGCTCTTCTGGGCGCTCGTAGAGATACCGCACAGCTTGAGCTAAGGATCTAGGGTCCTCCGGAGGGATCACAATGCCACACCCAGCTTTCTTAACAATTTCTGCTATTCCAGGAAAATCTGTTAGGATAATAGGAACCCCGCAAGCCAAGGTTTCCAACACCTTCAAGGGAAATAACCCGGTGCTTCCCCTATCACCAAGCAAATTTTGGGGGCTAAGTCCAGCAATAGCTTTCGCCACAATTCCAGGAACAGCCCTGTAAGGAACTGTTCCGAGATAGACCACCTCTTTTCCATCTCTGGCTGCCCTTTCAACCTTTTCGCGCTCGGCTCCATTACCAAGAATGGCAAGCTTTACATCAGAAGGCCATTCCGGTTGTTCTACCGCCTCTAACATGGCCTCTATTCCTTGCCAAGGAGCTAAGGCACCAAAAAACACGACAAACTTTTCAGGCAAAGATAAACCTGAATATAAAGCCGCTCCTGGCTTAAACAGCTCCACGTTCACGCCATTAGGGATTACAAAAACTTGTGTAGCTCCTGATTCTCGCTTAACCCATTCAGCTAATTGAGGTGTTACTGTTATTACTGCGCTTGCCAACCGAAGTTGTGTTCTCATCATCCATTTGAAGACCGAAGCAAACTTCCTTGTAAAAGGCCAGGCAATGAACAAATCCTCATACGGCCCGTTAACTTCTTGCACTACGGGCAATCTCATTAGGCGAGCCCATATAGCTGTTGGCAAAGCTGCAAAATGATGGCGAATGTAAACAAGGTTTGGACGCTTAGAAAACCATAGCTTGACCTGGACCAAGACAAACCACAAAAGGCGAGCAATAGGACCAGGAGGCATCTCTCGATCATAAACAGGTTCAAACAATTGAACCTCCCAGCCTCGACGCTCAAGGCCCTTTATTATTTCGTGAACATGGGCATAAGAGGCCTGTCTTTCACTGGTTGCTTGAAGACAAAGATATGCCATCCTCCGTGTAGATCTAGATTTCCTTTGGCTTTTTAGTGTCCTATTGCAGTTCATGTTATTACCCTCAAAATCTCTAGGTACAACTGCCTTTCCCAAGATTGTGTCAAGCTAGTGTTATGCCAGAGCAAGCTAAAGGTGCCACCATACCGGCGACAAATATTAGAAAGTCGCTCAATCTTTTCAAGAACTTGCTTTGGCCGCAAAGACATATAATTTAGCAGCGTCGTATCCATTACAATGAGCGGACGCTCTCGTAAGCGCAAGATTCTTCGGGTTTTTAAATTAAAGACCGGATATTCGTGGCATGTTCCACAACGGAAACCAACATGGTCAGCGAAACCTACCGTGGCATCATAGTCCAAACCAACATTTTCCCAAGCCTGCCAAGTGGTTGGCGCTTCAAAGCGCAAATAATGCTGTCGTCCTCCCCACCTATTCTGCCTTATTCCCAATTTTTCCACTACCGATAAAAAGGTTCCAAACTCTGATTGTATCTGCAGAGGATCTCTGTAGGCTTCGTAACTTGCGTGCAGGCCAATTTCATGACTTCGTTCATGTATGCGCTGCAACAATCCTTGGATCCAAGGCGAATCCAATGCATAATCTTCATCAAATTGATCATTGGTTGAAGCAACTTTGAAGTAGAAAGCACTCTTTAACCTGTGTTGCTCACTCACATCCATTATGAAATCAAATGTGTTGAATGGGTCTATATCAGGATCATCGCTGTATTTGGCCATAAAGCGACGATAAGCCAATTCTAGATTTTTACGCTTAACGAGGTCGTATACAATCCCTCGCAACACTTGCCTCCACGGCCTGTCTGCCGCACCGAGCGGATGGTCCACATCGTGGCTCAAATGAACCTGATAGCTACGTTCCTTGCGCCTAAGCCCAGGCCATAGGCGCTGCATACATGCCCAGAGAATCTCTACATATTCATCGACTATTGGCCTCTCCAAGAAGCCCTCTTGGTAGGCCAATGAGGCATGGGCTGGGAAGCGGCCGTGTTTATCCCGGTCAGGCACCACAATTTCCTCAAAACGAGTTAGCATGAAAAACACACTTCCAGTAATATCCAGTCCAAGGCGGATAGTATTTCCTTTGTGCTCAAACCACTTTCCTGACTCGAGTGGCTTACCATAGATGATCGGAATAACCGAGTTTGTTACCTTCGCCTCTGGCAGGTCTCGGACTACATTCCATAGAGATAAAGGTTTACTGGGCAATAAAGTAGATATAAGCTTATTACAGTATTTCTGAAAGAAAATATCTGGCCAAAGTAAACTCCCTGCTTCAGGAGCATTGGCTAACTGAACCCGCATAACATCTCCTGGAATTTCTCGACATTCGTGACTTAACCCAAGGAATTGCCCAAATATAACTTCGAAGGCGTAATTACGCTCCTCCTTGCAGCCGGGAGGATGACTAATAAGCAATGAGTGGCTCATTTCCGTCTCCTTATTTGCTGCCATATTCTAAGGCCTAGTACTCCCAACGTTCGCAGATTGAGAGGACGTACCACATAGTAAGGAACAAGTTTCCCTGCCCAGACAGTTTTAGCTGCACTTACAGTGGGTAGGTTTGCTCCTGCAAAGTCAAAACCTTTGGCTCCTTGTTCTGCTAAATCGGTCAACGCATACGAAATAACGAGTTGTGTAGCACCAGAACTCAAGAATTGCTTCTTGGTCCCAGCGACCCAATCAATAGCTCGCAGGCCAGGGGCACTTAATATAATTCGGGCAGATGCCACCTCGCCAGAACTGGACCTACATACATAAATTCGGAAAGTCTCCTCTCCAAGGAGGTTAAGTGCTAGTTCCAGATCTTTTACATCAAGTCGATAGGAAAACCTTTGCCTTACCTCAGTTTCTGCAAGGCAGGCAATGACTTCAGAAAGCATATCCTTTGTTCCTATTTGACAGATAAAGCCCACCCTTCTTGCTTTGTTCACCTGTTTGCGTACCGAATGGTCAGCCAGACCCAAGTTGTAAGGCAGGTCAATAAAAAAAGTATAACGAACCTGAGCCAAAAAGCCACTCCACTGCCATTGTCGCACATCAATCACTTCAGGGGGGAAGGCAATAGAGCCCTTAACCTTCCGCTTTACAAACTCCTCCGCTAGCAACTTACTCATGCTTTGCCATTGTCGATAGAGCCGTGTTATCTTGTCGGTAGGCGTCGGATGAAAAGCAATCGGCAAATAGGGGTTCAGGGGCGGTTGTACAATGCGGCCCCTTCTGTCAAGATACAACACTGCTTCAATAGCTGGAAGTTCCTTTTCGTCCTCGGTCAGCTGAACTTTCACAGGCTTTAAACCCCATTTATACCGATTAAATTCAAGCCAGCCTTCAAGCATAAGAGGACTTCTATAACCTATAGGCCAGGAAAAGATCATTTTACCACCTCCGCATGAGGTGCATCCTGATGCCATCGCCCCAAAAGGACAAGGCTTAGCTTTGGGAGACGAAGAGACCAGGTGACAATTATGCCTTTGGGAGTAAATCCAAGAGCTTCTATTGCACGTTTTGAGGGTATATTACCCACTTCGGTATCAATGTAGATTTCTGCCCGGGGATCTCTTTCGCGCGCCCAGTTTACTAGCAAGCTTAAGCTGGCTTTAAAGAGGCCTTTGCTCTGATATTTCTCTTTTGTACGACAATAAAATATCCAATAAACTGGAAGCCTTTTGATCCAACGGGGAAAATGAGGTGGACCGTCCGTCTCTGGAAGACTCATCCATGCGTAAGATGCCCATTCACCATCATTGTGCCACACAAGCCCGGTGAATCCTTCTGCAAGAAAGTCCCTGAATGTATTCTTAATTCTAACATCTCGTGAAAAAAAGAAATCAATTTTTTCTTGGTCTAACCATGTCCACTTAAAAGGATGATGTACATCAACCAGCTTTGTCCATCTATGAGGGTACCGAAACACAAGGAACGTTTTCTTTTTCAACATCCCTGTCTCTCCTTAACTTAGTCCCCACATTGAAGAAACCGATCATGTTGCAAACCTCTATGAGCATGATAAAGAGCTCGCCTACTCTCCCATCCCAGCGACCTCCACTTATCAATAACTGCTTTGGGAGGCCTGATCCTTGACTTTTCATCAAGCTTAAGCACATCGCTTAGAATTTTCGCATTTAATTTGGCAAGTTCTTTAACGAAGGGAATACGTTCATGTAGCTTAGTCACAACTCTTTCTCTATTTTCCCAAATTTGCTTGACAATTGCTAAGAGGCCATCCGGCCCCCTCGATGGCTGCCATACATATCGCTCTTGACCAAGCATTTTCGCAAAACCAACGTGCTTATGGCCATAAGCAAGCAGCACGGTTGGCACATATTGGGACAAAGCAGCTACCCCCGCATGCAACCGCCCGCTTATATGCAAATCGAGTTTTCCTATCAAACCCTTTACCTCGTTAGGAGAGTAGGTCCCCTCTATCAACTTCAGCCTTTTGGTTCCTGCGAATCTCTCCTTAAGGGCTTTCAAGATAACATAATCTGGTCCCTGAATAAGTTGTCCCGTCCATGGATTAGTGCGGTAGACATGCGGGATTAAAAGTACTTGTGCACCTAATTCATCTAGAAGAAACTTCACTGTCGGAACATATAGCTCCAAATCTTCTAAGCTATCTGGAACATCCCATGTCGGCTCCGAGTATAAATTGTATCCTGCCAAGGTTAGTCCAATGATAGGCCTGATATTTTCGTCAATGCCCTCAGATCGCATTATCTCCTTCACTCTCTCTTCTGGCGCTGGCTCAAGGAGGAATGCCGGACACGCTGTCGTAATAATTGGTGCTTTAATACCTACATTGCGTAATAAATCAGCACTCACCGGCTCTCGTGTAGTTATGAGCGAAATGTTATTTAATACAATTTTTGCAATGAATCTTTTAATTTTTCCGCTAAACGGTCCTGGTGAATTAGCTAAACTAATCACTGGTTTTTTCAGCAAGCGCGCTGCAACAAGCTCTAATGAATACTTAACAAAAGCAAGGAATGGAATATTATCTCCATAGGTGTCTCCGCTTAGATCAATGATGAGATCCGAATTGTAATAAGTGGTAAGAAGCCGAGTGCAACGCAAAAACTTAACATCTATCCGGAACACCTTATGACAGAATCTCCATATTGCACTCGAAAATAGGTTGTAAATGGTAATAAACGCACGACGTAATTTATGCCCTTTTTCTGGTTCTAGAACCACTGATTGTATCTTATATTTCTGAGAAAATTCTTTTGAAAGTCGGTACTTGGTAGTAATAACCACATCTGGCAAGTACTTGTGAATGCTTTTGAGGAGCCCAATTAGAATAGCTGCATTACCCAGTTGATGCTCCCAGTTTCCGATTGTTGGTGAGCAGCTTCCTGTAATGAACAGACGCACTTTCATGCTCATTGTGCCTCCTCCTTTTTTGTTTTGCTCCGAATCGCGCTAGCTGAGAGAAGAAAAAGGCTCGAGTATCCGACCAACATTCCTATTGAGTAAGCAACCACAGCATGCGTAGCATTCCACCCTAATTTATACGCTATGTATATACTACCAGCCGATAGAAGCAGTCGACTACCATTCCATATAAGTGACAAATCTTGCCGTTCCAAAACGCTAAACGTGTATGATAAGGGGGTTGCAACAAACGCACTTAGATACATGGCAGCCATTATCTGTGCGTATACACCAGCCTGTCGCCACTCAATTCCAAAGACTAGGGAAAAAAGTGAAGGCCCTGCTCCAACCAGAATGATGGTCGGCATAGATCCTAAGACCGCCATCCTCTTTGCTACAGCGTAAAAAAGTTTCTGCAAACCCTGAACATCAGCCCGAGCTTTGTGAGCAGCCCGGCTCAAGTAAACCTGCGACACAGAAGTCCCTAGAAGAGTTAATGGTAGACCAAAAACGCGTTGTACTAGCATGAACTGGCCAACAACCTGAGCACCGTAGAATCCCGAGAGCAAGAGCACAGGCAACTGCAAGCCAAGAGCGTTTATAAGTGCAGCGCCGCTTGAAAAAAGCGGGAATCGTCGATAGCGTGCAACCATGTAACGCACTCGGCTTGGGGATATCGCCTCTAGAGCCTTTTTGTCTTTCTTATACGCCAACATAGCGAGGGTGGTAATCCCTGCAGCTTGGCCCACAATCCGCCCGATGAGCAACCCGAGAGGTCCTGACTTCAAAAGCCCTAGACCAATTTGTGCAATGGCCAACCCCGCTCCTTGGTTGAGCTTTGTGCGAGCAATTTGGGTGAAGGCCTGCTTGCGCACTGCCCAGTAATTAAGCACTCCATATGTTCCAATCATGACTACTCCAACCGGCAAGAGCCAAAGATACGATCGTAGGGCAGAAGCATTCGCCCAACGAACGATTTGAGCCCCCAAAAGCCACGTCCCTATACCTACTAAGAGACCCATAAATGCGACGATACCTAGGGACAATGCCAAAAGATTCGCCGCATCTTCGTCTTTTTCAGGCAGGGGAATGGCTAGCTCATAGCGCAGGCCGGCTATTACGGATATAATACTTAAAATTGAGGTATAGACAGCGAGCACGCCGAAATCTTCAGGGGTGTAGAGCCGGGTGAGTATAGGTGAGGTAAGAACTACTATCGCTTGCCCTAAGGCGGTTCCTCCGGCAAGCACTGCCACACTCCGGGCAAATCGGCCTCGGGGAAGAATTTTGGTCGCCGTCTTCTTAATCCAAGCCCTCGTTTGCGATCTCGTAAAATTAAATTTGCTTAAAAACATCGCAATTGGAACCCTTGCACCTTACATCGCTCCCGAAGCCTAGCTCCACCTAGCCCCCCCTTTGCTCGCTTTCCGGATCGCCCGATAAGTAGGGATCGCCCCGCTCCCCTTTAGAAGACCTCCCTAAGGTCCACCTTCAGCCCAGGCAGAAGGGGCGATTCGAGGATTTCGTTGGCTTTGTATACCTTCACCAGCTCGAAACCTTTAGTGCCTTTAGTGCCTAAGGCGTGTACTTCAACGGCCTTTCCCTTGGGATTGACGATCCAGTATTCGTTAACTCCATGGCGGGCATAGAGAGTTTTCTTGTAGTATCGGTCACGGTCTTCCGTGGCGGGGGAGGTGACCTCGATCACCAGGTCCGGCGCTCCCCGGATCTCCTCCTCGGCGATGATCTCTTCCCGCTCCTTGAAGATGAAGAAGATGTCAGGCTGGACCACTTCACGCTCGTCTCCTTCCCCCAAGACTACATCCAAGGGAGCATGGTAAACCTCTCCTAAATTCCATTCCTTCACAAACCGGCACAAGACAAACATCAAGTTACCTAGCACACGCTGGTGATACACCGGCGGCGGTGGGACCAATACCAGTTCACCCCCCAAAAGCTCGTACCGCTTGGTCTCGAATTCGGGCAGGCTCTTGTAGTCTTCGTAGGTGAACTTGATCCGCGGCCTCACCGCCTTCGTCATTTTCTCCACCTCCGCGACACATTATCTTGTTCTACCGTGAGAGCGACAATCCTCTCCGCCGCGCGGCCATCGCCATGGGGGCTGGAGGCGGGAGTAAGGGCTACAGGATTAAGGGATAAGGTGGGGAGATCGAGGGCGGCTTGGCAGATGCGGTCGGGATCGCAGCCAACAAGCACGTTCCAGCCGGCCTCCACCGTCTCAACCCATTCTGTCTCCTCCCGCAGGGTCACACACGGCACCCGGAAGAAGAAGGCCTCCTTCTGGACCCCGCCGGAGTCGGTGAGGATCACCCGGGCGTTTTTCTCGAATACCAGCATGTCGAGGTATGAAACCGGCTTAATGATTCGGAGGTGCGGGGTAGAGGGGTAAGGGGTAGGGGATAAAGAAGAAAGGGTGCGGCGAGTACGGGGATGAAGGGGGACGATCACAGGAAGCCCTTCCTGTGCAATGGCCACCAGTCCTTGGAAGATCGCCTTCAAACGCTTGGGATCGTCGGTGTTCTCGGCGCGGTGCACGGTAGCAAGAGCATACTCCTTGGGCTTAAGGCCTAGCTCGTCCAAAATCTTGGACTTCTCCTCGGCCAGTTTCAGGTACATGAGAGCCGCGTCGTACATTACGTCGCCAGTGTTGATTACCCAGGGGTAAGGGGTAGAG
>Ga0180300_10000907_pt1 | contig 13487 bp, 12 predicted proteins | sample GuaBasSediGuay15_FD_121798 | JGI IMG/M metagenome (GOLD analysis project Ga0180300, IMG submission 121798) | Subseafloor sediment microbial communities from Guaymas Basin, Gulf of California, Mexico - Guay15, Core 4569-2, 21-24 cm | ecosystem: Environmental > Aquatic > Marine > Hydrothermal... | reverse complement strand
CCCCATATCCTATTGGTTCGAATTCCATATAATCTCCTTCTTTTATATCATGTAATTCGGCTATTTGGCTTGGAATCGTTATTGCTAAACTTTTTCCACATTTGCGAACCTTTCGCTTAATTCCCATAATTATAGAAATGCATATCAAAATATATATCTTTTGAGCTATATTGTTTAGTATTTACAGCCAGATAGAATTTTTTAATATTAAAATAATGTAAAAGTCCTCTTCAGCGCTATTTTAATAAAACTTAGGAGTTTGTTCTACTGCTTTGAAATTTGCAACAGAGTAATATTAACTTCTATTAAAAAATGAAAAAGTTTTAGCTATGAAAAATTTCTTGGTTGATGAAACAGGGGCATAGAGAAAAAAATGGAGCATTTGCAAGAAAAAGCTGCGACACTAACAACGATGGCTGAATGTGGCAACATCCGTAGATATACAACGTTTTTATCTAAACACATACCATACTGGATTAGCAGATATGAAGGAAACTTTCATCACTTTTATATACACATGATATTTTAGGGTTTATGAAATTGAAGGACATGAATGAGGAAGAATTAAAACTTTTGATAAAGGAAAGTGTGAGAGAAGCTGCAGAAGATTTAATAGAGGATTTAATAGCTCTTTCAAATAAAGAATTTTTAAAGTCAATTGAAGAAGCAAGGAGTGATTACAAACAAGGAAAAATAAAACATTTTGAGGAGTTGTTTGATGTATAGAATAGTTTTTACCAATAGAGCATTAAAAGATTTAGAAAAAATAGATAAGGAAACACAGATTAGAATAGCTAAGAAGTTAAAAGAATATGTAAAAAATCCATTTAAATATGCAAGAAAACTAATAAGTCCTCAGATTGGAACATACAGATTCAAAATAGGAGATTATAGGGTAATATTCGATATAGATGAAGAAAATATTGTGGTTTTGAGAATCGGACATAGAAAAAGCATCTATAAATAATCTGGTTTCGGTAACCCCGACAGGATTTTGGGTAATAAACTATAGGCTCCATCACCTTAGAAATTAGGGAAACCATGGTTTTGATGTCTCTGATGTTGATCTATGTTATAAACTTTGATAGATTGTAATTTTTGCTTTAAGTTTTCAGGATAGGATGTCAAAGCTACATTAATTGCTGGTTTGCTATCAATTTTTCAAATAAGCATTATAAACCAAATTAACATACTCTCGTAGGGAGGGGCGGAAGAAAAAATAAAAGGTGAAAAAATTATGAAAAAAGAGAGGATAATAGCAATAGGAATGAGGAGAAAAATAGCTTTTGTAACCGTGTTTCTAATGGGCATGAGTATGTTTGCTATAACAAACAGCGTTAATGCTGATACACCTACAGGAGAAAGTTACATGCTATATGAACACTACGGCTACACTTGGCTTGATGCAGAAAAACGTGCACCAGATGATGGTAAAGGCATTGGACCCAATCCAGGTGAGGATGATGACTGGCTGTGCTGGGCTGCCACTGCTTCTAATGTTTTAGAATGGACTGGATGGGGTCTTGTTGGTGGCATGTGGGATACAGATGCTATACTTGATGAACATAAAAACTACTTTAATGATACTGGAGCTTGGATGGATGACAGTTGGCATTGGTGGTTAAATGGATACGAACCTGGTCCACCTCTTAAACTTGTAACTGGCGGAGGCAATTATTGGTCAAGCTATACTTGGTCAAACTACTATCACGATGAAAATGATGATACAAAGGTAATGGAAGCCATAGATAATTGGTTACATGCTGGATATGGTGTAGGAATAGGAATTTTCGACGGAGGTCATGCCATCACAGTTTGGGGTTTCAATTATGATCCCAACGTTGATAAAACATCGAATCCCCATGATTATTACTTAGGTATATGGGTATCTGATTCTGATTCTGATAAAAATTCACCACCATATTCAGGAGCACCTGCACGCGATTATATGAACAGATTGTCATACTACGAGGTTGAATGGAATAGCACCGCCAATCACTGGTACATGCCAAATTATGGTGGAGGTTGGATGATTTCTAGGGTTCAGGCTTTAGAACCATTCCCCAGCGGTCGACCAGTAGCAGATGCAGGCGGACCTTATACTGTTAATGAAGGCACACCTGTAATTTTCGATGCTTCCGATTCCAACGATGCTGAAGGAGATACCATAAATTATCGCTGGGACATAGATTTCGATGGCAATCTTTATCGTTGGGATACAGCATGGTCACCAAGCACAACCACAACTCATACATGGTATGATGACTATTCTGGAGACGTGGTGCTTCAAATTGTTGCAAATCATCTGTTGGATATAGATAAAACGATTATCACTGTGAATAATGTTGCACCAACGGTAAATGCTGGATTAAACCAAATCGTGAATGAAGGTGATATGGTTTATTTCAGTGGAAGTTTCACAGATCCTGGAACCTTAGATACCCATACAATTGAATGGGATTTTGGAGACGGAAATACATCATCAGGATCATTGAATCCAATACATATCTATGGAGATGACGGAGTGTATACAGTCACTTTGACTGTTACAGATGATGATGGAGGAGTAGGAATGGATACTATGATTGTCACTGTGAACAATGTTGCACCAACAGTTAGTCCAATAACAATGTCTTTGCCCTATATAGATAATCCAGATTTCATACTTCCTATTGTTCACACACTAAGCTTTGAAGCGAATGCAACAGATCCGGGCTCAGATGATTTAATATTCACGTGGAATTGGGGAGATGGAACATACAATACTACTATTTACTATAATGATGGAATGAATCCTGACCCCTATCCAAGCCCAGAAATTAATCCAATGAATGTCAAAGACACCAAAAATCACATTTATTTTACACCTGGAACATACGTGGTTACCTTAACAGTAGAAGATGATGACGGCGGAGTTACAATAGTAACATGGACATTAAAAGTATTAAATGCTTCAGAAGCAAAGCATGACATCAATGATTATATACAGAATTTATCTGATAATCTTTTCAAAAGCAAGGCTGAGAAGCGAAAAAATGCTTTCAACCATATGTTCAATGCAATAGATAATATGCTCGATGAGGAGAAATACAATGGAGCCATCCATCATTTGCAAAAAAACATAAGAGGAAAATGTGATGGATATATTGATGGAAAAAAAGGAAATGACTGGATAAAAGGTGATACACTAGAAGGTTACACAGCACAATGGCATATCTGCAACAAGATAGATGATTTGATAGCCTATCTAGAAACATTTCTATAATAAAAGATAAGCAAACCCTTTTTCCTCTTGTTCTATTCTTAAAAATGGTTATATGTGAATGAAACAAAAAATAGCATTGCCATCCCACGATAAATTTCTTAAGCTTTGTTTCATTAAAAAACATGGAATGGATTAAATGCGAGTGTGGAAATGAGGAATTTAAAATATCTACAATGGCAATAGCTTATTGCTCAAAATGCATGAAACCTTTGGAAAAGGAAATAAAAGTTCCTTTGAGGAGACCATTTCCAAATATTCCTGAGCCTATATCTCCAAATCATCCAGATATTAGAGGGCCGCTTAAATTTTAGTAAAAACTATATTATCTGTAACAAAAATAACAAGGTATTTTTCCCTTTATGCGTTATTTTATATAAGGTATCACCTGGAACTATCCTTTTTTCTAAAAGATTTGCCTCTTCTAAAATTTGTAAAAGCAGCATGGCATGGCTATTAGATAAACCAGTCTCCTCTTTTAGGTCTTCGAGGCTTTTTTCTCCAGCTAAAAGTGTTCTTAAAATTTTTTCTATGCTACTTAAACACAATTCAATGCCAAATTTTCTTCCTAATATTTCCATATATTTAAGAGCTATTTCGAAAGTTGATTTATCAATGATATTTACACGCCCTATGTGGCTAATATCTACTAAGCCGAGCAATTCAACTTTTTTTCTTTTAATCTCTTCTAAATATTGCAAAGCATCTTTATACGGTGTTATAATTTCATTAATGACCCATTCTTTCGCTTCTATATTAGTTAATTTAAATAACCCTTTTTTAATGCTTTCTCTATCTGTTTTATATCCGATTTCATTATATAAATCAATGAATAATCTTACATTTGATATTGCTCTATAAATGCTGTTTTCTCGTTTTTCTTCGTCTGCTCTTAAAATTTCTTCCCCAAGTTGAGAGATGCGAAGATTACTGCTTTTCCCTGTTATGAGTCCATATTGTTTTAAAGAGGAGAGCTTTGCTCTAAATCTCCCGCTTTTGTGATGCTCGTGTCCCAGTTTTCTGGCAAGTGTTTTTATATCACTTATCTTTTCCCTCTTTATTAATATAAGTATTTCAATGGCTTCTTTGATGCCAATTATTGGATATTCATAGTCACCGATTTTGCCCACTATGCGTAATGATAGACTTAGATATAAGTTTTTCGAAAAATACCAAAAATACCAAAAATGACCGAAATATTTATATAGTCCCCAAATATTACTATTTGTGACCGGCGAGGCAGGTGATGGAATTGCCCAAAAATATCGAAAAAAACCAAAAAAATCCCTTCATTTTCTGCCTCCATATTGGTTTTTTTCATAGGGCAATTCCATCACCCAACATGCTGGTCAGGAGGGAAAAATGAAGAAAGGGGGAAGAAAAATATTGAAGGTATTAATAGCGATAACAATAGTATGCACAATGGTGAGTACACTAACAATTCAAGCGATAACAGCATCAAAAATACCGCTTTTTGCAGCAAATCAAAAAAATCATAGAGTTAGCATAATAAAGGCTGAAACACCAGAAAATATAAGGACATCATCTTCTCCACCGCCTTCTTCATCATCTCCGCGTTCGCCACCAACAGGTGCAGACTCACTGCTTTCTGCAGACTTTGGGGCAGATCTATCTCCTTTTAAGGCGTATAACTTATCAGGCTATGGAAATTGGTCATGGAATGCTGGAGGATGGGTAGACTGGGTTGCGGCAGCAAATCCGTATTATCAAACAGAAAAAGATTTTTTAAATGCCACAGTAGTTGCAACTTCCATTGATGGTGCGTGTGCACATTTATATTGTGAATTCTATTACTGGGGAAACGGAGGAACGTTTGTCTTGGAAGTATATAATAAAACGGTGGGCAAAACTATACTTGGAACATTTATTGGAGGAGTAAAGACACTTGCAAGTGTTCCAATACCCTCTGGATATGCAGGCACAGAGTTTACGCTATCATTCAATGTGAGTGGTGCTCGGGCAAGAGATTTCAGTATAGATAATGTAACCGTTTTTGCTACATATGATACAGATCTCTACATAAGAGGTTTGTATGGCATATATATAGATCCAGCAACAGGAAAGGCAGAGCAGTATGAGATTGTTAATGGAAGCAGGCATCAGAAAAGACCAACTTATATAATGGTAAATGTGACTAATCTTGGAGAAACTGCAATAGCTCGTGCAGATTTTCATCTTCAGATATACAAGGAAATACCTTTGCCGCTGAAAGATTACAAGTGTTGGGACATGGAAGAATGTTTCCTCGTTTCATGGGAGGCACGCGATTGGAATAAAGATGGAAGCACATGGTATTATACTGAAAAGAGAAACCATTCTCCAACACACAGCTTCCATAGTCAAGAAGATTACTTAGCTACATATGAATATAATGCACACGATAGCTTAATACTTAAGGAGGGGTTTACTATACCAGATACCATAAAAGTTGGGAATTTAACGTACCCAGTTGTGCATGCTTATCTAAGCTTTTGGCATTGGTGCAAAGGAGAAGTCACTAATGATGGAGAACCATTTGGCACACCTGTTGACTATGGGCAAGTATATATAGACAATGCAACAACTTCTAAGCCTGTTACTGGAAAAATTTATGATACATATGGAAAATGGGAATGGTATGACCCGTATGAACCAACAGATGAAAGAGACACTGATGGAAGAAAACCAATTTCATTAGATGCTTGGATAGGACAGAAAATTAGAATTAATTTTACATGGTTTGCAGATAACTATTTAAATTATGAAGGATGGTATATTGATGATGTATGCATTGTACTCTCGTTAAAGAGTGCCGAACCCTTGGTATTTCAAGGTTATGCATATGCAGATATTCCAGATAAAAAGAATGTAAGCGTAATCTTTCCAATAGAATATGAATTCGAAGATGGCTATTACTATATACAGGTTTATTCTGATTATGTTGATTGTAATTTGGACAACCATGGCTTAGGACATGGATATGCAGATGAAATTAATTATTCAGTGTGGTTTGGAGATGTGTGCGATGCAGAAATACTTAGCATAGATGTTGAACCATCAGTTGAAACAAATCATACATGTGGCACAGCAGACCCCGTTAAGGTGCCAATTCGTGTGGAAGTGCACAATAATGGAACACTTGGTCCTGAAGAAATTGGATCAATACCAGTAAGGATACAAATATTTCATAAAATCAAGGAAACACTTTTCAAAGACGATTTTGAAGATGCAGATATATCGGATTGGGTTTTAGCATATACAGATTTCGATAAAACGGGACCATATTTCCCAGAGCATGTAACTGATTTTGATGCAAATACTGGAAAATATTCATTGGCATTCTTTACTGAAGGTCCTAATACAAATAAATACTATCTAAATAAAATGAATCAGGGTATATTTTCACCAGTATTCGATGCTCCACCAGATTATGCATTGCATACATGGTTTGATTTTGCAGCAAAGTGGAATATGAATAATACCAATATACCACAACAGGCCTCATTGGGCTATTTCAACTATAGCTCGCCATGGGTTCAACCCAATCAATCATACTGGTATGAGCATTTGTACTGGACATATGGCAAAAAAGTTCCATTTAGCATTTATGAAATTGGATATTTCGGAGTTGGTGATGCGTGGGCACCAGGTATATTAGATCCATCTACAGAGGCATTATTATTCAGATATCCAACAGGAGATAAAGGGTGGATAATAACAGATAATAGTAGCAATATTTTCTGGGATAAATATAACAATCCGTCAAATTATTTCAATCCATTTAAACAGCAGTGGACATATCCAGGTGGGGAGGCTGATACGAAATCAAATGCAGACTATGGAATGCATCTATTTCATATAGATTTAACAGATACAATAGAGCATTACAGAGAACTTGGTTACTTAACAGAAGAAATGCAGGTTGGATGGTTAATGTCGACGACTTCTTGGGGCAATGATAACTGGGGTTCTTCATGGACAGGTCTAATGGTTGATGATATAAACGTATATTATGAATATGTTGGAGCAAAAGTATGGGAGGAAACAAAGGAAATCAAGCTCAAACCATGCGAAACAGGGGTGATATGGTTCAACTGGACTGCAACTGATTTCTGTGATTATATAATTATAGCAACTATACAGCTTGAATGCGACATGGATCCAACAAATAATGAAATGAATGCACAAACGAGAATATATACAACAATATATGAAGATGATTATGAAAATGTAAGCTGCGATGATAATACATATGGACAGCCAGATCACTGGCATATTATTGAAGAATGTTCAGTATGCCCAACGCCTCATAATCACACTTGGTGGAATGGAGTAGAATCGCATAAGGGATACATAAGTAATACTGATGAAGTTTTGATAGTAAATGCAACATTTAATGGAAGTGGAGGAGATTATATGGAGATTGACTTTGACCATAAATATTCACTTGAAAATAATACAGATTATGGGTTCATAGAAATAAGCAACGACAGTGGTTTAACCTGGTTCACTAATGATAGTTGGATTTTCACTGGGCATAATCCATCGTGGCCTCATTTTGACAACGCAAGCTTAACGATAACACCTGGTATAAAATTATGGAATTGGGATACTAAGCAGAGCATTGTTGTAAGTCCGAGTTTCTTCACAGACAGTATGCATGTACGTTTCAGAATGTTTTCTAATGCAACTATTGAATGGAAAGGATGGTTCATTGATAATGTAAATATTTCAATAGAAAATTTAACGGGTAAGCATTGGCGTGTATTCTTTGATGATATGGAAAATGTAACATGGAGTGAAAAATATGGCTGGCTCCATATGGCAATGTATTACGGATGCCATTGGCACGAAGAAAGTAAATTTGGAAATGGTCCAACTAAGGAATGGTTCTGGAATGGTGAAAATAGAAGTTTCATGCCTAACTCTGGATACTATTATTATGATGTCGATGAAAAGCTTGTATTTGAATATGACTTGACACATGCATATGAAGCAATATTAAGTTTTGATTACAATTATTCATTTAACTATTCGCTATACAAAGGCAAATATGACCATGGAGTTGTTGAAATTTCAACAGACGGTGGAGAAACATGGGAGATATTGAAAATATATGGAGGGACATATGGTGACGGATTAAACACAAGCGGTGCCTGGGTGAAAAGGATAATTGACATAAGTGGATATGCTGGTAGAGATGTTCCTGTGTTAATAAGATTCCATTTCACAGATAATAGTGATGGATACATGGATTATGGATGGCTTGTAGATAATGTTACCATTACTGGTAAAGTTGATTATGTTGCACCTAACATAACAGCAACACTCGACCCAATGGCTCCAGATGGCAACTTTGGATGGTACAGAAGTTCAGTTACAGTTACAATAACCGCAGAAGATAATGTAAAGGTTACAGCAATTTATTACCGCATTGATAATGGTTCATGGAATATATATACTTCTCCTATAACAATAGATACAGATGGTGAACATATCGTCGAGTATTATGCAGTTGATGGAGTGGGCAACCCAAGTGCTACAGGCAGCATATCATTCAAGATTGATAGAACAGCCCCCATAGCAAGCATTACATATCCAGAAGCAGGTTATATATATCTGTTTGGTAGACAATTGTTCAAGAGCTTATTCGGAAGAACCATAGTTATAGGTGGCATGACTTTCCAAGCATCTGCGAGCGATGCAACATCTGGCATATACTATGTAACATTTGAAATAAATGGCATGGTATATGAAAAGGCAACACCACCATACGAAATATGGTGGCATAAATTTGATCTGCTACCACACAAGTATATGTTAACAATAGCTGCCTACGATATTGCTGGAAATAAGGCAGCAGATGCAACAATGCAGTTCATACACTGGTTATAACACCCTCTTCCTCTTTTCTTTTTAACCAAAAGTGAAAAGTAATGTTAGGTAATATCGATAACATTTTTGAAAAATGTGCATTGGCGGTATCAATGACTATTAATTCAATGAAAGAATATTTTCAAAAACTCTTTTCAATTTCAGAAATTTCTCATTGAAAGCTCTTACGACTCTTTCAATCTTCCCTTTTGCTTATGGATAATAAGGAAATATGTCCAACTTCTGCCTTCTTTCTTGCACCATTTTTCAATGATTATTTCAAAAAGTAGAAATTTCTCGCTTTCTTTGCCCTAGCCATAAACCCTTTTTCAGGGCAACATGTAATATTCTCAATCCTCCTTTTATTAGAGAAAACAAATTATTTATATACATACATATATGAAATATGGGGAGTAAAATGAATTTGAAAAGTGTTGTTATTGTTGTTATAGCGATGCTTTTAATCTCATCCTTTCCAGTAACAAATGTATGCAGGCATTCATCAATTTCTCCAATTTTAATAAAAGAAAAAACAGCGCATAGCTATTCCTTACCTCCTCCAAAAAAAGTAGATATACCACTGGAAATAGCTATAGCCAGAAGAAAATCGGTAAGAGAATTTAATGAAACGCCAATAAGCGATGAAATTCTTTCCACCATTTTATGGGCTGCATATGGCTATATAAATGATGAAAAGAGAACAATTCATGGAATAGAAGGATATGCAGCTAAAATTTATGTATTAAAGGAAGATGCTGTATATTTTTATGACCCAGTGAACCATTCGCTTGTTTTTTATAAAGAAGGAGACTACAGGCGGCGGGTCGCACAATATGAAGCTCCCATACAGTTAGGTATAGTATGGAATAAAAATAAAAGCAGCAATGAAAATTATGTAACTGCTGAAATTGGACAAATTGGACAGAATATATATTTTATGGCAAATGCTTTGGGCTTAGGAGCAGTAACTACAGTAGGATTTACGTTGTCAGCGATTGGTTTGCCTTCAAATGAAATACCAAAAATTATCATGCCTCTTGGCTACCCAAAATGCCCGTATAACTTTACTTATAAACCAATGCTTCTATCAAATCTTCCTCCAGTAAAAAATTCCACCATGAGTTTATCAGATGCAATATATAATAGAAGTGAAACTACCACATGGAAAGGAGAAATAAATGAGCAAGAAATTTCACAACTTTTATGGGCTGCATATGGCTTTTCCTATTATATTGACAATTGCATAACTGAAAAAAATAAAATAGTGAGACATAGAACAATTCCAAGTGCTCACGCATATTATCCTTTAAAGATATATGCGGTAACGAAAGATGGAGTATATAGATATGTAGCAGGATTGTATAGATATTATATGTGGAATTTGCCTGTGTTACATTCCTTAGTAAAAATAAGGCGTGGAGATTATAGAAAAGAGATTGCCGACGCTTCTTCAATGCCATCCATATCTTCCGCTCCATTGATTCTCATTTCCGTATTAGATATAAGAATGACAAAAGGAATGATTGGATTATGGGATGATTTTTCTGGTGAGGAATTTAGATGGCTTTGGTATTATGAGGCAGGAGCCTCCGCCTACAATGTCCTTTTAGAAGCAACTGCATGGAATTTATCTGCAAATATTGCTTTTCCAGTGGATAGCCAAGCGATTCTTAACGTGCTTCTATTAAACCAAAACTTTCTTCCATTGCTCATTGTTCCAGTTGGGGAATGATGGCAAATTTAACAAAACTTATATAAAAGCATTGTATGTTGAAATAGGATGGGAATATTTGGAAAGCTTTCAGGTTGGCTTCTTTCAATATTTGGGAAGAGGCATGTTAAAATAGGCATATATGGGCCACCAAATGCTGGCAAAACAACTCTTGCCAATAGAATTGCAATGGATTGGGCTGGAAGTATAGTTGGAGAAGTATCTGAAGTTCCTCATGAAACAAGGAAGGTGCAGAAAAAAGATCGAATTATTATTAAAGATGGAAAAGCATCTTTAACTATAGATTTAGTTGATACTCCTGGCATTGCAACAAAAATTGATTATCACGATTTCCTTGAATATGGATTGAGTGAGGAAGAGGCAAAGAAAAGAGCTAAGGAAGCAACAGAGGGGGTTATTGAAGCAATAAAATGGTTGGATAATTTAGATGGTGTTATTTTGCTTATGGATAGCACTAAAAATCCATTTACACAAGTTAATATAACAATCTTAGGAAATTTAGAGGCGAGAGAACTTCCTTTCATAATAGCTGCAAATAAAATAGATTTAAACGGCTCTACACCAGCTACATTAAAGTCGGCATTTCCGCAGCATGAAGTTATTCCTGTTTCCGCACTAGATGGCACTAACATGGATTTACTTTATGAAGCAATGTTGAAGAAATTTAGGAAGAGGAAATAGTATGGAGATAAAAGTTAATTTCATCTCCCAGGAAAAGCTAAATGGCTTTACAATAGAAGAAAAATTAAAATTTATTTTAGATGAGGTAAGGAAAGGGCAAATTTTAGTGCTTGAAAAAGGATTAACGCCTGAAGAACAAGCTATGTTGATTGAAATGACAATGAAAAAAATTAATGAAAAGTTTGCAGGTATAGAAATGGAGAGCTACGTAGCAGAAAAACAGAGCTTTTGGCAAAAATTGCTCGGCAAAAATAGAGCAAGGATGACTATCATTGGTCCTGCTGACAAGCTAAAAACAATATATAAAGATAAAGATGTAATAAAAGCAGTTATAGTGAGTAAGAGATAAGATGCCCCATCAATGCTTGAAATGTGGAAAAATATACAAGGATTCAAAATATGTTTTAGAAGGTTGCCCAAATTGCGGAGGCAAGAGTTTTTACTATACAAAAAAACCTCTGGACGAAGAAAAAAGGAAAAAGATACTTAAGGAAATTGAGGAAGAGACGATAAAAGGAGAAAAAATTGAGGATATAATAAAAGAGATAAGAAAGAAAAAGGAAGAGGCAATAAGAGAAGCAGAGAAATTAAAGGAGAATGTAGAGAGTATAAGTGTGAAAGAAGTTGGGGAATATGAGATAAATATAAAAAGATTGGTGGAGGAAGGAACAATTATAATTTATAAAGATGGAGCATATTTCATTTATTTACCTTCCCTTTTCGAAGGAAAAAAATAATATAAGCCATGTTATTCACTTCTCATGATTAAAGACATTGATATCACACGACTCATTGTTGAAAAATTCAATCAAGATTTTTTAAATAACTTGCAGTTAGATGTTGCCATTGTTGGCGCTGGCCCCAGCGGCTTAACGGCGGCAAGATATTTGGCAAAAAAAGGAAAAAAAGTGGCAATTTTTGAAAAGAAGCTTTCGCCAGGCGGAGGAATGTGGGGCGGTGGCATAGGATATCCAGTTATAGTCATTAAGCAGGGGCATGAGATTTTGGAGGAAGTTGGTGTGAAATGCGAGGAAAAAAATGGCTATTGGACTGCTAATTCAATAGAGGCAGTTGCTAAGCTAATTGCTGCTGCAATAGATGCTGGAGCAGCTATTTTCAATGGAATTAGCGTGGAAGATGTTATGATGAGAAATGGCAAGATATGTGGCATCGTTATCAACTGGAGTTCAATTTTAGTAGCTGGCTTACATGTAGACCCAGTTTCCATTGAAGCAAGCGTTGTCATAGATGCAACTGGACATGATTGTAACATTGCAAAAATAGTGGAGAAAAAATATGGGTTGCAAACACCAACAGGAAAAATAGAAGGGGAGAAAGCAATGTGGGCAGATGAAGGGGAAAAAAAGACAGTAGAAAATACTGGAGAAATTTTTCCTGGCTTGTATGTTACAGGAATGGCAGCCAACGCCGTATATGGTGCGCCGCGCATGGGTCCCATTTTTGGAGGAATGCTGTTATCTGGCAAAAAAGTAGCGGAAATGATAATGGAAAAATTATGACAGCATTTGGTGGATGGGCTATAGTTGAACTTTATTACGCAATAAAAAGATTTGGCAGAACATGGATTGGAAAGATAGTTAATACAGTGATTTCTTTTCTTATCTTTCTATTGGCAATTTCAATAGCTCTTTCTGGAAATGCAGCATTTGCTCTCTTTTCCATTCCATTTTTTATTATGTCTTTCTTCCTTTTTATAAAAACAGTGATACTGATTTGAAATTGTGGTTAATGATAACAACAAAATCCTAATCCTTCTTTATTTCTATTTTATCTTCCATATATACACGCATTCCATCGAATGCTGCTATTGTTGGCACGCCTGTCTGCTGATTAATCCAATTTGCTTGCTGGGTGGCATTGCTTAAAACTTTGAGTCCCATATGCGTGAGTATTGCCAATTCAGGATTTACTTTTTTT
>Ga0180300_10000906_pt1 | contig 13500 bp, 12 predicted proteins | sample GuaBasSediGuay15_FD_121798 | JGI IMG/M metagenome (GOLD analysis project Ga0180300, IMG submission 121798) | Subseafloor sediment microbial communities from Guaymas Basin, Gulf of California, Mexico - Guay15, Core 4569-2, 21-24 cm | ecosystem: Environmental > Aquatic > Marine > Hydrothermal... | reverse complement strand
GTATAGACGCCAGGGAATTTATGTTTTTTAACGTTCATCTACCTCACCTCCTCTTGGCCCTCTCTCTTCCTTTCTTTTGCTTTTTCTCTTTTCCTTTGAATTTCTTCCCCTTCCCTTTCTTTTTGAATTTTTTCTTCTTCTCTTTCTTTGTTGGTTTTTCTTTCCGTTTTGGTGGGTTTGGATACTTTTCTTTGATCTCCTTTATTCTCATCTCGATCTCATTTTTGAGTTCTTCTGCTATATATTCGCCGGAGAAGTAGTCTACTCTAGCAGCAATGGCTAATTTTCCGGCCAAACCTCTTGCAATTTTTCCCCTCTGCCACCAGGGAGATTTGTTGATTGCAGGATACTGGTAGATAATACCATGCTTTGGAGGTTTAGCACCGCTCCTTAAGTGCCTGAACAATGCTTTTTCTGCACCTAAAACCTGAATAGTAGAGGATGGCATCAGGGCCAGTTCTTTCAATCCTCCAGCCAAGCTTATTAATCTGGCTCCAAGCTTTGCACCTACTAAGGCTTTTAGATTGGGAGCGACGTCATCCATAGCCCTCTCAATGTAATCTTCTATCTCACTTCTTAATTTGTATAAATCCTCTATTTCTTTAGCGAGGTTTTGGATAACCGTAATATCTTTTTGGTCCATCCAAGCACCCATTGTTTTTTCTTTGACCTCCAAAAGTTTTGCTACCTTGTTTTCACCTAGACCTAAAGATTCTAGGCTTTTCCTCGTGATATTTTCTCTGTTCCCAATTTTCTTAACAAAGGCAACGTATTGTGGATGCTTGGGTAGAACCTCATCGAGCTCGGGGAAGTGAAGTGAGTACCATTCTCTAAGCCTTGAAACTAGGAGGTTAATGACTTTATCAATATCATCCAGCGCCTCTATGGCCTGAATTATCATTTTATCTCTTGCACCACTTTGTTCTTGTATCCTAGCTCTTGTGAGATTTATGTTTGTTTTGAAGTATTTTTCAAACCAATCTGGTCCTAAGAATTCTTCTGGATTTTCTCTAAGCTTCTCTCCTGCCAAGTTTGGAAATTCCACATCAACTTCAAACCCGACTTCTCTGACTTTTCTACTTAGTTCAGAGTGCTCAACAGCAAACTTTGAATACCCATTTTCTTTCAATTCTTCCAAAAGATTAAGGAGATCATCAATGAGTTCTCCCTTAAGTAGTTTGTTCAGTGCGACTTCTGGACTCTCTGTGAAGATTCTCTTTCCAATGAGATTGCCACCTTCATCAAAGGCATAAATCCCCTGCACATTTTCGCTTATGTATGCTTTCATGAGTATCACCTTTTCTATTCTTTGCTGAAGAAGTATAAAAGAGTTGGGCTTTCAAAGGTACGGCGCTGATAAAGTTTATCGCCAATTGTCGAAGAAATATTACACATTTACCGAAAGACTTTTATAAGAGGTATACTTAACCTCCGAGAGAACACACTCAAGCTCATTTAAAAAAGAAGGTGGTGCCCAATGAGACGGCTATTAAAACCAATTAAGGATGTGGGGATTGTTGGATATGGTGCATATGTGCCAATGTTTAGAATTAAAAATGAGGAAATTGGTAGAGTATGGGGTGTCAATGGATTTCCCATACAAGAAAAATCTGTAAACAACCTGGATGAAGATGCAATTACTATTGGAATTGAAGCCGCAAGAAATGCTCTTAAAAGAGCTCGTATAAATCCAAGAGAAATTAGGGCACTTTGGTTTGGTACAGAATCGAAGCCTTACGCTGTTAAGCCTTCTGCAACTGTGATAGCTGAAGCAATTGGAGCAACCCCTGATTTGGATGCAGCGGATTTTGAGTTTGCATGTAAAGCTGGAACTGAAGCCCTTCAAGCTGCAATAGGTTTTGTTGGGAGCGGAATGGCTAAATATGCTATGGCAATAGGGGCTGACACTTCTCAAGGAAGGCCCGGTGATCACTTAGAATTTACTGCATCGGCCGGAGGAGCCGCCTATATTGTGGGAGAAAAAACTTCTGAGACATTAGCTTATTTTGAAGGAAGTTACTCTTATGTGACTGACACACCAGATTTCTGGAGAAGACAACACGAACATTATCCAAGACACGGAAATAGGTTTACTGGAGAACCAGCTTATTTTCACCAAATAGTAAGTGCTGCAAAAGGTCTAATGGAAGAACTTGATTATTCTCCAAGTGATTTTGATTATGCTGTTTTTCATCAGCCAAACGTCAAATTCCCCCTCACAGTAGCAAAGATTCTTGGAATTCCAAAGGAGAAAGTTCTTCCGGGATTGCTTAGTGGAATAATAGGAAACACATACAGCGGTGCAACCCTTGTGGGAATTTCTGCAGTCCTTGACATAGCAAAACCAGGGGATAGAATTCTATGGGTAAGCTTTGGAAGTGGAGCAGGAAGTGATGCCTTTAGCCTTATTGTACAAGATGCAATTGAGGAGAAGAGGGAGCTAGCACCAAAGACAATGGACTATGTTAACAGGAAGAAATATCTTGATTATGCTCTATACGCAAAGCACAGGGGTAAGTATATCATGTGAGGTGGTTAAAATGAGAAAGCCAGTGATTATTGGTGTGGGATTAACTCCGGTTGGAGAGCACTGGAGACTTGGTCTTAGAGACTTAGCTGCTGAAGCACTGCTTAACGCTATGGAAGATGCAGGTGTTGATAAAGTAGATTCACTCTATGTTGGGAACATGGCATCAGGTTCATTCATCGAGCAGGAGAACCTTGGAGCATTAATAGCTGATTGGGCAGGCCTTGGAAATATCCCGGCTGTTAAAGTTGAGGCCGCATGTGCAAGTGGTGGAGCCGCTGTTCAAGAGGGAGTAAAAGCAGTTATGACCGGTCTTGAGGATGTTGTCGCAGTTGTAGGTGTTGAAAAGATGACTGATGTATGGCCGAGCGATGCTACAAGATATTTGGCCTATGCAGCGGATGCAGAGTGGGAACTTTTCCATGGAGTGAGTTTTGTAGCTTTAAACGCTCTTATCATGAGGCGTTACATGAAGGAGTACGGTTATACTGAGGAAGACCTAGCACTTTTTGCCGTTAATGCTCATGCAAATGGTGCCAAAAATCCCTATGCCATGTTCAAGAAGAGAATTAAAGTCGAGAGTGTCATGAAGAGCCCTTATGTTGCAGATCCACTAAAGCTCTTTGACGCCTCTCCAATAGCAGATGGGGCCGCCGCTGTAATAATAACTACAGAAGAGAAGGCCAAAGAATTTGTAGACAATGCAAAGATGGTCGAAGTTGCAGGAATGGGAAGGGCAATAGACACGATAAATCTTGCAAACAGAGAAGATCTCTTGATTTTAAAGGCTGCAAAAGTAGCCGCAGAGAGAGCATACAAGATGGCAGGAATTAGCGTCAATGACATAGACTTCTTTGAGGTTCATGATGCATTCACTATTATGGCTGCACTAAGCTTAGAATCTATAGGAGTAGCCGAAAGAGGAAAAGGTGCAATGCTTGCAAAAGAAGGTCAGATCGCTGTTGATGGAAATTATCCAATCCAAACCTTGGGTGGATTGAAAGCAAGAGGACATCCAGTGGGAGCAACTGGTGTATATCAAACAGTAGAGGCAGTATGGCAGCTTAGGGGAGAGGCTCCAAATCAAGTGGCAAATGCTGAGATAGGATTGACCCAAAACATAGGTGGAACGGGTTCAAACATAACTGTAAACATATTAAGGAGGGTCTGAAAATGGGGAGGCCAATGCAAGTTTCTAGATATTGGAGACACTTTAAAGAAAAGTATCGCCTCATAGGTGGTAAATGTAAGAACTGTGGTCATGTTCACTTCCCAAAGAGACCAGTTTGTCCTGAATGTGGGGGTAAGGATATAGAAGACTTTCAATTCAGTGGAAAGGGTAAAGTAGTAAGCTGGACTATAGTGAGAAATCCACCGAGCGGTTATGAGTACTATAAGCCGTATCCTATAGCTCTAGTTGAGCTTGAAGAGGGACCAGTGGTTTTGGCCCAGCTCACAGACGTTGATCCAGAAGAGATAGATTTTGGAATGGAAGTGGAAATGGTCACGAGAAAGGTAAGGGAGTTTGAAGAAGACGGAATAATTTTGTATGGTTATAAGTTCAGGCCTCCGATAAAGTGACTTTTCTTCCCTTTATCTATATTTTTGAAGTAGTGGTTTTGTTCTACCTTGTGAAAGCCTCGCCCTTCAGGGTGGGGAGGAGGTCAGCTCTGTTGTTTTTCTTTTGTTTGAGCATCTAATTCCATCTTTAGATCTTTTATCATCCTCACCCAGATCCCACTCTTGCCAACAACTTTAAAGCCAAGTTTCTCGTAAAATTCTATTGCTTTTTTGTTCTTTTCTCCGACCCATAGCTCTATTTTATTGTTGTATTTGCTTAAGTATTCTAAACACCTATCCATCAATTTCTTTCCAACATTCTTCCCTTGATAACCTTTGTCAACTACGAACTCATGAATAGCTCCCATAATCCTGTTTTCATACCGACTATGCCAATCATTATCGCATACAATAAAACCTACTATTCTATCCCTATCTTTTGCAACAAAGAATCCATCACTGGCCTTGCTCCAGCACCAGCGAAGGTATCGCTTGGCATAACTTTCTCCTTCACCACCGTATTCTCTCATCCCTTCGTAACCTCTCATATAAATCTCTACGAGGGTTTCAAGAGTCTCCTGATCCATTTTCTTGAGCTTTTCTATCTTGATTTTGTTGTTCTTGTTCTTGTGCTCCTCTTCTGCATCCATATCCATCGGGAGTAAATTTAGCAGATGGGTTTATAAAATCTAACCTTCAAGTCAGAGTAGAGTGAGTTGAAGGTGGTTTTAATGGCAAAAGCCAAACCAAGAATTTGTGAAATCTGTGGAGCAGAAATAAGGGGGAAAGGGCACATGGTGAAAATAGAAGGCGCCGAGCTTTTAGTATGCCACAGATGTTATGAAAAATATGGTAGGAAAAAACCCGGTACTTGGAGTCCAATGCCAACGGGAAGAGAACCTAGGAGGAGATACGCTTCAAGACCAAGACCTAAACCAGCTCCAAGAAGGTGGAAACTCCTTTATACGGAGGATATAGTGGAAGATTATGCGGATAGAGTGAGAGAGGCCATTCAAAAAAGCGGGTTAAGTTATGAAGAGCTTTCCCATAAGGTGGGTCTTTCTACGAATTTAATTAGAAGAATAGCCCATGGGGAGTATATACCCACAATAGATGAGGCGAAGAAGTTGGAGCGCTACTTTAAAATAAAGCTTATTGAAAGGGTTGAAGAGGAAGTGAAGGAGAAGGCGAGTATACCAAAGGACTACGAGCCAACACTTGGAGATATTGCCAATATTAGAATCAAGAAGAAAAAGAAGTAGCTACTCCTCTTCAATTTCCTCTTCTTGAACCTTCTTTGGTGGATAAAAGCCTCTCAATACTTCAAATGTTCCCCATAGTTTAAGGAGTTCTTTGTGAACCGGAGTATCTGGAGGAATTACTATTATATGAGCAGGAGGATGTATCTCTCTTAATCTCCCTATGGCCTTTGCAGGAGGGAGATCCACTTGGGCCACAATATGAGCCCGATATTTTTTCTTGGGTTCTTCTCCTACAATTTTTTCAAAGGCCCAGTCTGAAAGGGCTGGAGGTATTATCTTCGGCTTACCCCGTATTTCCATCCCAGCATATCTCACTAAGTCAGCTAATGCTATTAGGGCCTTGTCGAAGTTGTCTGTCCTTATCAAAACCATCGTGTTTAGCATATTCTCACCGAGAGGAGGTAAGCTGAGGGGTATTTAAAGATATAGTATTGTATTTTTATCCTCCTAAAAGACTCCTTCCGTAAGGGGAGGGGAGTGGAGAAGGTTTAAATACTCTGAGGATGCAGAATATAATGACCTCATAACAGCCGTAAGGCTGGACAGCCCGTAAGGGTTGGTGTAAAGTAGCCCCCGATTCCGTAAGGATAGGGAGTAGTGATCGCGTGAACCGGCCAGTGAGAGTGAGGTTACCGGTAACGGAATGCTGAATGAACTTTCACAAAACCCCACCCACAAGGGGGCAGTTCACAGCGAGGAAAAATTTATAAGTACAGGTCGGAAGAGATATGAGTGTCTCTTAGGGCGGGCCCGTGGTCTAGACTGGTTATGACATCGCCCTCACACGGCGAAGGTCCGGGGTTCGAATCCCCGCGGGCCCACCAAAGGGATTTTATAAAATTCACGGCATCTTCCCTCTAGGGAAAGGGTCTTCTGAATAGGATATTAGTGGACTTAGATCTTTAATCTGATTCTTCCTTCCGCCTTAAAGGCGATGCTTTTCGGTGTAAATACATTGTCTAAGTTATTATGTCATTAACGGAGGTAATAAGTGGCAACTCCAATTTGAGGTTTTTGAGTAAACTTTAGTGTACTTAATTCCAGAACCGGTATTGTAAAGGAGTATCTTTTCGTCCTTATCAATATTCCCCTCCTCAAGCAATTGTTTTAACCCTGCTAAGGTTGCAGCACCTTCTGGACATGCAAACACACCTTCTCTCGCAAATTCTTTTGAAGCTTCGAGGATTTCCTTATCGCTCACTGCTACACTGCCACCTCCACTCTCATAGAGGACCCTTAGTATTAAGAAGTCAGCAAAAGCTTTTGGAACTCTTATTCCAGCTGCAATGGTCTTCGCATCTTTCCAGAATTCACTTTCTTTTTTTCCTCCTTTGAAAGCTTTTACTATGGGTGCGCAACCTTCAGATTGAATTGAAATCATTCGAGGCATTTTCTCATCTATCCACCCAAGCTCTTTAAGCTCATTAAAGGCCTTCCGCATCCCTATAATCCCTGTTCCTCCTCCCGTGGGATACAATATCACATCAGGTACTTCCCAGTTAAATTGTTCGGCAATCTCTAGGCCCATTGTCTTTTTTCCTTCTACTCGATAGGGTTCTTTCATTGTTGAAACATCAAACCAGCCAAACTTCCTTTTTCCTTCGCTGACAATTCTCCCGGCATCTGAAATAAGGCCTCTTACCAAGTAAACTCTAGCGCCAAAAATATAACATTCAAGCTTGCACGTTAATGGAGCATCTTCTGGCATGATAACATAAGCTTCTATTCCAGCTTTTGCTGCATACGCTGCAAGGGCTGCTCCGGCATTTCCAGCTGTTGGCATAGCAAGCTTTTTCAAACCAAGTTCTTTAGCTTTTGAGACAGCCATTGCTAGGCCACGAGCCTTGAAAGTGCCTGTGGGGATGAGTCCATCATCCTTTATCTCCCTGTTGCTTGCAAGACCCATTCCGTAAGGATAGGGAGTAGTGGTCGCGTGAACCGGCCAGTGAGAGTGAAGCAATGATGAACTCTCACAAAACCCCGCCCTTTAGGCTGGGGAGGAGGTTAGTTTATGAATTAGCAGACCATTTTTTGGAAGTTCATTGCTTCGTATTTTGCGTACGCTCTCTGAACCTCAGGCTTTCTTTCTTTTCCCCAAAATCCTCTTAGATTCTTGAAGCTTATCATTCGTCTCACCAATTAATAATAGAATGCTCAAACTACAAGGGTATATCGATCAAAATGCTCATTATAAGGATAGAAATTCTAGAAGCTTTCCAAAAGATATTTAAGTCTCTTTAGATTATCATCTGCTAGTTGAAATGGACATTTACATTGATGGTGTTGAGTATGGAACATGTAATTGAAACTAAAGACCTCACGAAATTTTTCGGAAAGAGGAACATCATCTATCATCTAAATCTCAAAGTTCCTAAAGGAGTGGTTTATGGCTTCTTAGGGCCCAACGGTGCTGGTAAAACCACCACCATCAAAATGCTCACGGCTGCTCTAAGGCCCACCTACGGGGAAATAAGAATTTTTGGTCTCGAAATGCCCCAGAAGAGAGTTGAAATTATGAAAAACGTTGGTTACATGCCAGAAGTTCCGATAGCGTATGAAGATATGACGATTGTGGAGTTTCTGACCTATATAGGAAGACTTTCAGGGTTAAAAAAAGAGGAAGCAATAAAACAAACGAAAGAGCTAATGAGGTATGTAGGTGTAGGAAGGCTGGCATTAAACAAGATAAAGGAACTTTCATCAGGCCAAAAACAACGGGTGGCATTTGCTTCAGCGTTGATCGCAGATCCCGAGCTTTTGATACTTGATGAGCCTACAGCCAATCTTGATCCATTAGGAAGAATTGAATTTATAGGGAAGATAATTTCTCTTGCAAAAGAGGGAAAAACGATTTTTGTAAGCTCCCATATAGTAAGTGAAGTGGAGAAAATGTGCAATTACGTGGGCCTTATAAATCAGGGCCGTTTAATAGCCCAAGGGAGAGTAAGCGAACTGACGCAAATCGAGGAAACCGAGTACGATATAATAACTTCTGACAATGGGAAAGCATGTGAATTTTTACGAGAAAAACCGTATGTAAGAGAAATTTGGGAAGAAGAGGGGACTATAAGAGTTCAAGTGGATCCCAGATTCTTAGATGAATTCTTTCTTCAATTTCCAAAATATTTAACCTCTCAAGGCATTCGTTTAAAGTTGTTCAGGCCTCACACAAGTCCACTTGAAAGAATTCTCATGGAAAAGTTCAATATAGGTGAGGAAAGTGATTAGTGTTTTGTACCAAAACGAGGTTTATAGGCTTTTGAAATCTAGAAGATTCAAGGTAATGCTTCTTCTGATGCTCTTACCTGTTGTAATCTATTTTTTCACTCATGAGGAAATAACTGAGTACAGTGCAAAAGCTCTCGAGATATCATTCCAGATAAATATTTCTCAATTTTTGATAAATTTTTGGGCGAGTGTAATTGGTCAGCTCATTGTGATAATTATCATGAGTGACTTGCTGGCCAGCGAAATAGACAGAGGAACAATAAGACTTCTTTTGGTGAAACCAATAAAGAAAAGTGAAATAGTCTTTGGCAAATTCTTTTCGGGAATCACCACTGTGAGTTTGATCTTCGGGATTCCATACTTGGTGATGGAAATATACATGGTACTTCTCTATAAATCAGGGTTTGAAGGGTTTACAGCAACATTTGATGACTTTTTGTATGCTCTAAGTGTTACCATTCTTGTGCTTGGAAGCTTAGGTGCGGTTTCGATGCTACTTTCCGTAATTCTTTCAAGGCCACTCTACGCTTCATTAGCGAGTTTTGGCCTAGTCTTCACAGCACAGTTTATACTTCCTCAGCTACCATTTTTTGACAATCCTGAACGCTTTAATCTAAGCTACCAGATAGGTGTTCTCCTGAAGAGGGGGTTTACACTCCACACTGGGTTGGACACATATAAAGGGGATGTAACTATGAGTGCTCTGTTTTTCCTTAGTGTTATTTTACTTTCCTTAACTTTTACTCTGTTAGGTCTTTACAGAAAGGAGTATGAGGGATGAGCCATGAAGAGGTTCTTAACAATCTTTATCCTGCTTCTCTTTGTTCAAAATGCTCTTGCTCTCTCAGTTGAGCTTGGAATAGATGAAGTATTGGTGGTTGACAACACTACCGTAACATTTGATGTTGCCGAAAATAACCCAAACTTGGTTTTCTTAATCTTGGAAAGTGGAAATGAAAGTGTTCTTAAAGCTCTTCATTTTGGAGAAAGCATTTCTTTTGGAGTGGTAAATTATACAGTGGGCAGTCTTGATATTGAGACTCTCACCCTTAGGCTCCATATCCTTGGAAATTACTCTAGAATTGAAGTTGTGAAAAGAAAAGATATAGACATTGCTTTGTTAGAGGCCTTTGATAAGTATTTAAAAGTGAAAATTAGGAACACTGGATATTATGAGATTAATGATACTTTATTGATTTCTTCTCAGGGCATTGTCATAAGAGAACAAGGATTGCATTTGAGGCCTGGTGAAGAGGTGATTGTAAAAATAATCCCTCCTTACAATCAATTGATCTTCACCTTGGAGGAGGCAAAAATCTCGAAGAGTATTGTAATCTCTTCTCTAGAGAGCCTTGTGACAATTGATAGAATATGGAGGGACGATAAGCTTCACGTGATTCTTAAAAACCATGGAGATGCTGTTAATGCTACAGTTAAACTACTCTTTAGTGGGATGACCATTGATAAGAAAGAGGTTGTAATTGGTACTAGCGAACAAAAAGAAATTATTTTTGAAAAGGATGTTACTCAAGGTACAATAGTTGTGGATTATGGGGTTATAACTCAGGAAAGCTTTTACTTTGAAGTGCCGATGATTTCTCTCGTAAAAACAGTAAAGGAAGGAGAAAAACTTCAAATATGGCTGAGAAATGAGGGTGACCAAAAATTTGAGGGAAAAGTAACTGTTTACCAAAATGGCGTGATAGTGAGTGAACCATATTACCTTGATGTAAACATTCCTCCGGGGGAAGAAGTTTCGGTGGGATTTATTGTCCCTGAAGATGCTCAAATCTTGACAATTGGATTAACGGCTCAATCATATTCGGCCACTTTTCCGATTTCAATTAAGAGTGAACTGGAGGCAAAGGCTGTAAACTCATATGCCAAGGCCATTCTTGGAGGAACAACAAGCTATGCTGTTGTTATTCTTGGGAACGGAAAAGTGGAATTTGGGGTCGAGGGATTACCGGAGTCAATAAAAGCATATTTCTACTACGGAGATGCCCAAGTTAGAGAGCTAGATGTGGTTCAGAACGCTCAGGTATCTCTTGTCCTGAAACTTCCAAATCTTCCGCAAGGCTTTGTCTTGAATGAGCCTATAGAGTTCAATATGACTGTAAATGACATTAAAATTCCACTGAAACTTGAGGTTACCGGAATGGGAATTTTGCCGGTTTATGGGGACAATTGGCTGGCAAAGATTAATTACACAAGTGAATATCATCATGTGGGATTACCATACAGGTTTGCAGGAAATGAGATAACTCCACCATTTGTTTTTGAGCCATGGGATGGAGAAAAGATTGCAATAATCTATGGAAGATACATAAGGCAGGGTAAAGATGTGAGAATTCATCTTTTAGACTCTTCAGGGAAAATAGTACAATCTTCAACCCAAGAAAGGGGTAGAAGTGACTTCCTTATCTTTAACCTTAGTGAATTCATGCTAATGATTGAGGGTGAAAACTACTTTGATGGGGCATTATTGGTTGCAGATTACTTGAGAGAACCGAAGAACATAAGTTTTGAACTTAAAAAAAGAGAATTTGGAGAAGGTTTGAGAACATTTGTTATAAATGTGACTTCACTCAGAGGCCAAGGATTGCAGTTTTCTCTAACTTCTGATAAAGATGTTGAGCTAAAGGCGTACTATTTTACCCTTAACAATGAAAAAGAGAACTTTGACCCGCTATCTACAAACTTTAAAGGGGTCTTCAAGGATAAAAGAAAATCCATTAATGGGGAGATTGGCATAAGGAGCTACGAAGACTTCGTGGCCATAGCTCTTGTCGGAGAGGGGAACGTTACTTTAGAGTTCAAAACCACGGGAGGGGGTCCTGAGGTTAGTGAATTAGCATCGAGAGAAGTTTATCTCTTGATCTTGGGCTTAATTGCCCTCTTGGTACTGGTAGTATATTTAGAAAAGAAAATGGGATGAGTTCAGAAGATCAACGGGGCCCTGTACTCTCCCCATACTTCTCTTAGCACATCTGTAACTTCTCCAAGGGTTGCAAGGTGTTTATGGGCTTCGATGATGTGTGGCATCAAATTCATGTCTTCGGTTTCAGCAACTTTTCTTAACTCGTTTAAAGCTTCTTCTACTTTCTTGTTGTCCCTTTCGCTTCTTAGCTTCTTAAGTCTCTCAATTTGCTTGTCTCTGATGCTTGGATCCACTTTGAGAATCTCGACATCGAGGGGTTCATCAACAATAAACTCATTTACACCCACTATAATTCTCTTCTTCTCTTCCACTTCCCTCTGGTACTTGTAGGCTGAGTCTGCAATCTCCTTTTGGATGTATCCTCTTTCGATGGCCTTCATCATACCACCCATGGCCTCAATCTTCTCGATATACTTCATGGCCTCCTCTTCTATGTGGTCAGTGAGCCACTCTATGTAATATGAACCTCCAAGCGGGTCAATAGTGTCAACAACTCCACTCTCATAGGCAATAATTTGTTGTGTCCTTAAGGCAATTCTAACGCTCTTTTCTGTTGGGAGTGAAAGGGCCTCATCATAGCTGTTAGTATGAAGGGATTGAGTACCTCCTAAAACTGCAGCGAGAGCTTGGATGGCAACTCTAACTATGTTGTTTTCAGGTTGTTGAGCCGTGAGTGTTGATCCACCAGTCTGAGTGTGAAACCTCAAAAGCATTGATCTTGGATTCTTTGCATTGAACTTCTCTTTCATTATTCTAGCCCATAATCTTCTGGCCGCTCTAAATTTTGCAATCTCCTCTAAGAAGTTGTTGTGTGCATTGAAGAAGAAGCTTAGCCTTGGAGCAAATTTATCGACGTCCATACCCCTTGCAATAACTGCCTTTACGTATTCAATACCATCAGCGAGGGTGAAGGCAACCTCCTGCACGGCGTTTGCTCCAGCTTCCCTAATGTGGTATCCGCTTATACTTATTGAATTCCATTTTGGAACATGCTCTGCACAGTACATTATGATGTCTGTTGTTAATCTCATTGAGGATTGTGGTGGGAAGATATAAGTTCCTCTGGCAATGTACTCTTTTAGGACATCATTTTGTACGGTCCCTCTCAGTTGATCTTGTGAAACTCCCTGTTTTTGACCCACAAGAATGTACATGGCTAAAAGGTTGGCGGCTGTAGCGTTAATTGTCATTGAGGTGGAGACCTTATCTAGGGGAATTCCATCAAATAGTATTTCCATATCCTTAAGGGAATCAATTGCAACACCTACTTTACCAACCTCACCTTCTGCCATGGGGTGGTCAGAGTCATAACCAATTTGTGTTGGTAAATCAAAAGCGACACTTAAACCAGTTTGCCCTTGCTCTAAGAGGTATTTGTAACGCTTGTTGCTCTCTTCAGCTGTCCCAAATCCAGCGTACTGTCTCATTGTCCATAGTCTTCCTCTATACATTGTGGCGTAAACCCCTCTTGTGAAGGGGTATTGAGCTGGGAAGTTAAGTTTTTCTAAATAATCCCAGTTCTCGAGATCGGCAGGAGTGTAGGTTCTTTTAATTTCAAAACCATCATCAGTCATGAATTTCTCGTTTCTTTCTGGCCTTTTTGCAATAAAGGGTTTTACAGTTTTTTCATTCCACTCCTCTTCAATCTTTTTAATCTCCTCTATCTTCTTTTTATCGAAAGTCATTAACACCACCGTAGGGAGTTATGCTTTAAGCCTATAAAAATCTTTTACATAAATAAAAGAGGGGGTTTCTATTGGACATTTTATCCAAGTTAAGCAAATTCAAAAGGAAGAAGGAGAAAGCCTTAATATTTCCATTTCGGGTTTTCTTTAACTATGATCTCACCGTTCTCTTCGATAACGATCTTAGAGAATCCTTTTTCGGCAATTGTTCCATAGTCATGGCCAGCATCTGCAGGATACAAAGCTAAGAATATGAAGGGTTCCTTGCCAGTGTTAATCGTCCTGTGGGCCCAATAG
>Ga0180300_10000905_pt1 | contig 13504 bp, 14 predicted proteins | sample GuaBasSediGuay15_FD_121798 | JGI IMG/M metagenome (GOLD analysis project Ga0180300, IMG submission 121798) | Subseafloor sediment microbial communities from Guaymas Basin, Gulf of California, Mexico - Guay15, Core 4569-2, 21-24 cm | ecosystem: Environmental > Aquatic > Marine > Hydrothermal... | reverse complement strand
CTCCTGAATTAAAGGGAAGTTTTGCTCCAGAAACTTTCTATTTGCTTGAAGTTGTTCTAACCTTCTTTTACTATGCAATGCCCTCAAAAACTTCTTTGAGTTCTTTGACGGTTTTAAATGTGGATTCACTGAAAACCCCAGCTCTTGGAAGTAGTCTATTAATCTTTTTCTAATTGCCTCAATATCTTCGGGATTCATTTTACCACCCAGTTAGTGAGAGTTATGATCGTGGCTTAGTGATAAGTCTAGATTAATGTTTTATGTAGTGGATGTTTTTAAGTTGTTTACTTTTATAAACTCACTATTATAATCTAAGGCTGTTATGAAAAGCGGAGATCCGGAAACCGAAAGAGGTGAGATTGGTCCAAAGACCATGAATGGGTACTCTTTTTCTCCTAAAACTGCAGAACTCTGGGGATCCTTAAATGATTGATATAATGCAAGATAATTATTGTCTGCTCCTCCTCCAACTAGTTCTTTAAGAGTCCTCAACTCTAAACCCCATGACAATCCATATCCAAAGAAGTACACCCTCATTTGATTTATAAGTTCAGGATGTAAACTTGCTATGGTTTGACTTATAAACATCCACCCCAGACCATATTTTCTGGTTGTTCTAACTGCATCAACAAAATTCATTCTCAATGCTTCCATTTCTTCGTCCTCTTGTCTTTCGCGGGGAGCAAATCTATGAGCTTCATCTATGACAACTAAAGTGTTAAGTTGATCTCTCTGCTTAAATTTAATATTGCCAATTTTCTGAAGAGTATTTATAACTTCATTCAAGATAACTGCCTGTAACTTTTCATTCCAAAAAACATCTTCTGCAGATTGTTCTGACAAATCCAAGAATAACAGTATTTTCTGACTAGAAACCATCCTGAGGAGTGTGTTTAATTCGATTTTATTCCCTATGTCAGTAGTGAACAACAAAAGGAGCCGCTTCCACTCTTTATAAAGTTGATCTGAATTCGTTGTCACGAAAGTAATAACGCGATTTCTCAACTCTTGGGAGGAGTATATCAATTGTAAATTCTCATCTAGTAGAATAAAGTCCATCACACTTTCAAAAACTTCCTTCTTATATGCATTACGTAGATTTACGATTGCTTGACCTCTTAGATAGTATGGTATTTTTCCTTTCATCTTTTTTTGGTACTTTTGAGGATTCCGGAGATAATCTATTATTAAATTCACAGCAGTCTCTCGGTTACTCGGATGTTTTATTCCAAGCTTAGCTAGAAAACCGGAGAGTATTAGGATTTTCCGTAATGCATCAAAGTTGTCCAATGCTATGTTTCTTAAGGTGTAAACTCGAACCTTCCTATCTAACGATTTAGTCAGGATTTGGTACAATGTATCATGTTTTCTTAGTTCATCAGAAAACTCCCCTTGTGGATCCAACACAACTATTGACATTTCTGGATGTCTTGCGTATGCTACTATTATCATCTTAGCCATGTACGATTTTCCGGATCCAGTTTTGCCAAAGATCCCTATGTGATATGCTTCACCCAACCCACGATTGTCTGAACTTTTCCCAAAATGTTTGAATATCATAGGTAAAAGTATACCCGTGTTATAAATTTTTCCAACGTAAAAAATCTCATTTTTATGAGGCTCCATTAGGGCATCCAATATATCTTGAGTGAGAAGGTAAACAGGAGTTCCAGTAGACGGAGCCGAAGCCATCCTGCTCGGAACTACTGTCCCTTTGTTGATGGAGTATACAGCACTTATCTCTATTCCTATCTGTCGTGTATCATGTTTCTCCGTCAATGGATTAGCCTCTCCTCTGACGCTTATAATTTTTTTAATGGGATGCCTTTCTATATGGGGGTTTCTAAGTTGTATTGATGTTATCTGTCCAATAGCATATGCCCTATGGGCATCCTGAAAAAAAGATATCACACAAGGATATCCCACAATCCCTTTGCCGTAAGCAGTTTCTAGAAGCTCAACATTTAGTTTCAGGTTGGTAGAGGGTGATACTACTACCCCAATCCGCTCAGAGGATGCAATACCTTCCTCAACTCTCATTTCAATATTTTCAGTCATATCCCCCAACACTCCTATATTCATGCATTGAAAGAAGCACACTTATTGGATCAGCATCCATATCCAGAGTTGTAAGGTCAGATAGAACTATGTCCTTCACTTGAGACAGTGCTCCTCCTAGATACTTGACAAAAAGATCCGCCAGATAAAGCGGGTAGGGTTCTATTATCCCTGGGAATTTTGCTTGATCCTGCAACGCTTTTATAACCATAGCCAATCTAGCGCGGTTTTTAGCTACTGATTTGGGTATTTCAACTCGTAATGCTGGTTGGGAAGAGGATGGTTTGTAATAGATTACATACAGGTCATTCAATGCTGAAATAATGTCGTGGTAGTACCTTTCAGCCGTAGTATCGCCCAGAATCTCCTTGATTTTTTTCTTTCCACTGATATGCCACCTACCCTCCTCCTGTCGTTTCATTAGGGGTAATGGACCAACTATTTCTTCAGATCTCATTATAACCGAAAGAAGGGCCTTGTCGTTGTATTTCCCAAGAAGAACATCAAACTCTCCTTTGTGCTCTTCCGATAGAAGTGTTATAACCTCATCTCTACTACTATATTTGGGGAGTCCTGCAAATACTTGATCGCCTTTTGGTGAGGTTATGATTTTACGGTAATTGTCTAAGGTCTCCTTGGTTCTTTCCTTAAATTCATTGTTTAGAGAATAAGGAACTTCCTCGCTATCAAGTTTCGAAAATGCCATCCCGATTTTAATTAGATGTGTGGTCAGTGATCCATCAATTAGGACGACATTATGAGGCGCTTTAGTTGCAAGTTCTAATTCGTAAGAAAACATCAACCCTCCTGCGGTAGTGGGGGTGTCTGCTTTGTGTTCCACTGGTACAATCTTGGATATATGATGGGGTTGTTTCCACAATCTTTTTTCATATGGCGGGAGACCCTCAACGGCAACTGCTGCAATACCTAATACATCCACAGCGATTTGTCTACTAATAGCATATGCTCCATCAACTCCACACACAGTGGGATCAATCCCGCGGTATTCCAAGATTTCACCACTACTCTTCAAGAGCTTTTTCTCCTCAAGAATATCCCGTATTTCCATTTTTACCTCTTTAAGATGCTTTAGATAAGAATTCACTGCCGGAAAGACTGTGGTACTGTACTGGTTAATCATATCATCGACCATAGCCTCCGGAAGGAAGTCTAAGGGAGTCTGATAGTTTTCACCCATAACATTATGTAATAGTAAAAAAACATTAAAAAGATTACCATTAACTTCTTGAATACTGTCGGGATAAATCAACCATACAATAGTTTGGGAGGCAGTCAAAAACTTATAGAAGTAGTTAAGGGCCGAAAATCCTCGCAGTCAAAAAACAGAAAATATTCTAGGCGTGGGAACTGACGTAGATTACTTGAGGGCCCACTTTATTAAGTAATATCACAATTATCCTGAATACAATATCAACTTCGGCCACAAAGTTAATAATGTAATTTGTTAAAAACAATAAACATAGGTGATGATTAATGAGCATGGAGTTAGTATTATTTTCTTCGAACTCTCGTCCTGAGTATATGCAAGACAACCTAAGAATACTCGCCTACCCTTCTGGGCACATTATGCATTATAGATACCGGAGCAAATGGGTAGATCAAAAGTTACTTAATGATCTAATGAACAATAAAAGAAAACAATTGCAAGGGAAAGAAGTTCTTATTATTACTATTGGAAATAGCAGTCCCTCGTCGAACAAGGCGTCTTGGGAATTCTACCCAATACGAAAAGGGAATATAGTTGATATTTACGAGAAAAATGGTGTGGTTCATGTGTATTTCCAACTGTCTGATAAGCTAATAGACTCCGACGAGAGTGTGCAGGCTAATCTCACGACCAGTCTCCGGACATCCTTTTCAAGTTATGCAACATACTTCCAATCTCTCAATAAAACCGTTCAAAATATTCTCCTTGGCCTTAAGGAAAAGCCTTTAGAGAAACAATGGGGAAAACTTGTAGACATGTTATCTAATGATCCGGATTTTAAGGATGTTCTTTTTTATCGGTTTGAATTACTCCAAGCAGATGATCAAAAAAACCAGGTTATCAATCCTACTATCCACAATCAAAAATCTCTTAAAAGTAAGTATAAAGTCCAATGTTCCAAAGAATACATCTTGAAGGTGTATCTATGGAAAAATCCTAATACCCACTTAGAGAATGATAGATACCTTCTGATAAAAAGTTCTAGTCCCTACGTAGTAGTTATGCCATCTAAGATACCAATTTGGCTTATCGCAGATGAAAAGAATATCTTAATTAGAATTCCCAGTTGTGCTAGGGAAAACCTAGCCCAGTTAAGTATAGAAGGAGAAAATATAATAACTGCATATATTGACGATATAATTTTGCACCTGGAACCTCGCCGAAGAGAAAATGAAGTTACCTTACTCTGTATTTTTGCGATAGGATTAATTCTCAGTTCGGGGGCTTTCGGTGCACTTATCCAAGAACTGTCTCTCTCTAGTAAAACGGCAGTACTAGCTTTTCTTAGTCTATTCGGAGCAGGTATTTCTATGTGGGCCATTGCACGATTATCGTCCTTGTTATCTCAGAGATCATAACATTTTCATTTTTACTTTAACTTACTTTTGAGATATTTTGGATCTTATCAATTAGAACTAGTAGTAGTGTAAGAAGATATACTCGTTTGAAAAAACTTTCCCTGAGAGTACAGAGAGATAATAAGGTGGAACCCTCTTGTCTCCTGTTATGGTGGGCCCGCGGGGATTCGAACCCCGGACCTCCACCTCGTAAGACGTGGAAAGCTCAATGATCTATGGCGCATTTACGGAAATCAGTTTGCAGAATGGCTCTCTGACCAAGTGACTGAAGTAGTGAGGAAAGACTACTTAAAGGCGCTTGAACGTTTCTTTGGTCGGCACTCAATAAAGACGTATGAAGATCTTGAAAAGGCTCTCAGAGCAGAGAACTACAATGATAGAGTAGTTAAGGGACTTAGAAAATTCACAACGTTCCTTGAAGAGCATCGTGTCATTGATTATCATTTGGCCGATGATTGGCGCAGGTTGATGAAGATAAAGAAGCGTGGCGTTAGGGATGTTTTTGTAACAGACAAAGAGATACAAGAAGCGTACAAGGTTATAACGCAGCGTGGGGAAGAGAAAAGAATCCTCTTTGAGCTCTTAGTTTATTCGGGAATTAGGCTGACTCATGCGGTTCAGCTCGTCAATACGTTCAATTATCAAAAGGTTTACATTGTGAACGAAAAGGTTGCGAGGTATCCTCTCTTTGCATTCTCCAAGGGCAAGAAAAGAGGTTTTTGGGCTTATGCTCCAAAGGAGTTCTTTGAGCTTTTGGAGCCGATAAAAGTGAATTATGCTACAACAAAAGATTGGGTTAGCCATGAGAAGGTTTCAGCCAACACGATAAGGAAGTGGCACTATACTTTCTTGATTCTCAAGGGTGTTCCAGCTGATGTTGCTGATTTTATTCAAGGACGGGCAAGTAGATCAGTTGGTCCAACTCACTACTTGAACAAAACTGTGCTGGCTGACGAATGGTATTCTCGTGTTGTTGACGAGATTAAAAAGGTGTTGGGAGATGATTGAGGAGGTTTTTGGCAGGATTTTTGGAGTAGTTCTTGTTGGAATGGTGCTTTTGCTTTTGATCTATGATGCGCTTTTTAGGCCTTGGAAATTTGTTAAAGCAGAATTGGACGACATTGAAAAGCAGTTAGAACTCTTAGATGGGCGCTTTGCAAGGTTACACGCTTTCATGATTGCTCCGTGGCTCAGGGGAGACGTTGAAAAAACGAAGGAATTCTTGCGGATGATGGAGTACAACACGAGAAGGGAGCTCATAACCTATTTGTTCGTGAAGGAGGGATCATAATGGAGTTTGTTTTGAAAGTAGTTCTATTATTTTTCATTTTGGCTGTGGGAGTAGTAATGGCTACTTTCGCATGGTGGAGCTTTCAGGAGTATTTAAGGTATAAGGAGTGGGTGAAGGGGTATTTTCGTGTTGAAAGAGAGTATAGGAGGTGGTAAAGTTGGCATCAAGGATTGGAAAGAGTGTAACATTTACAACGAGCTTTTATATAGACAAAGACATTGACTTAATGATCCTCGCTTTAGCAATCAAAAAAAGGTCTAATAAGTCTCAAATTGTTAGGGAAGCAGTTATTGAAAAGTTTGAGAAGGAGTTTGGGACTATAAATGTACAAGTGGTGGCAAGGAAGCTTGGCATTCTTTAATTTTTGTTCTCTTCTAATAGATTTTTATAAGACTCTTAAAAGGATTTTAATAGATTCTTTTAAGTATTGACTTAAATACTTCCTCTTATTCTAATTTTGAGAGTCTAATCAGGTTAGTTGTTATAATAATGCTTTCTAAAATCAGTTACAATGTTTTGGGGATGGTAGCATGAGAGGACGGAAAAGGCTTGCTCGTCTTGAAAGAAAGCTTGCTAAGATTAGAAAAGAGCTTAATCGACTCATGCACGAGGAAGCACGGCTTTTGAGAGTTAAAAAGCAAATGGAGGCGAAAGTAACATGAAGAACAAGAGCTTGATTCAGCTTATTCTCTTTGGATTAATAGTAGCGTTCTTTGCTTATGTGGCTTGGGATTCAATAACAAAAGAAGCAGCATTCTTCGGAGCTTTGGCAGGAATTACGCTTCATTGGCTTTTGACTAACAAGGGCAATAAGAACGTTATTTACATCAGGCCCTTCACCGCAGGCTGGAGAGTGCTTATTTATGACATTCTTCTTGCAACGTGGCTCATTGCTCTCTATCAAAACACAGGAAACTTTGATGCTTTTCTCGACAGCTTACTTGCGTTGAACGAGAAAACTGCTCTTGTGATGGCTTTGGTCGGAGGAATTTTCACGGACTATGCGTGGGAGGGATGAAAGAATGAAAAGGCATGGGATTGCGTTGGCGTTATTGGTGCTTTTTTGTGTTTTTAGTATTCCGGGTATTTCAGCGACAACATGGGAGAATACGGGGATTTATGTAAAGATTGGAAGTTCGACAGTGTTAATGCCTGTTTTGACGTATGATTATGCAAAAGGTGGGTACTACTTTGGCTATTGGGCGAAGAGTAGGCAAAGTTTCGAAATCACACTAATACTCACGAATGGTACAAACATAACAGTAACGGAAGCTGATTTCGCATCCTCATCTGTAGATGCAGCAGATGGTTATAAAGTATATCTCGAAAAATTGAACATACAGATATCTGAGGGACAAATTAAAGCGGTACAATGGCATGAGTTTGGCGGAACAGCGTTTACAGAAGAGTTCGGCGTTATTTATGGTGGCATTAAAACTTACGTATTGGATGATAATAATGTACGTACTTTTTCAATATCACCCTATGATGGTGTTATTGGCTATGTTGCTCACGCATATACGGATTGGGGAACAACGAAAGCTGGAAGTATTAAAGTTGATGGGAACACTATTTCAGGACCTGATTATAATTTTAATCTTATTAAGTTCGTAAAGGATGCGCCGAGTTCCTCAGTTGGTATTGCAAGAGTTTCAGGGCTTACAACTGGTGTAATAGTTGCATTTGGTGATTATCTGTTTAGGACTGTTACTTTTAACATTAAAGACGCTTCTACTGGTCAATCTCTTAGCGGAGTAACTGTAAAAGAGGGAAATACAGTTCTCGGCACGGTGGAGGATGGGCAAAGCTTAGATCTCGCAAAGGGAACCCATAATTTGACTTTTGAAAAAAGTGGCTATTGGAGCGTTACTAAGACGATTAATGTGCAAAGCGATACGAGCGTTAGCATTGAAATGTATCCTTCCTCTGTGGCGTTTAAGTTCTTGAATTTCCCGAGCGACATAGAAGTTTATGAAAACATTATTTACGAGCTAACGTTCACAATAAGCCCAATAACGACAGATGCAACTTATAACACTTATTTGGGCATCAGCGGGCTTTCTAATGTTTTAGAAGTCAAGAAAGCCGAGCAAGTTATAACTCCCGAATCAGGAAAGTATTATCTTGGCGACATTTCAAGCGACACGCAAGTGAGCATAAAGTTCAAAGCAGGCTCGATTGGAACTCACTCGTTCACAATTACTCTCACATCAAACGATGCAATAATGAGCTCGACCTACATAACGAGCAAGCAAGTCGCTTATACTGTCAATCCCCTCCCATTTAGCGTTCAAATGCCGAGCGAGTGGCAAGTCGGAACAAATGAGCTTAGAATAAGCGAGAGTAGCGGGCAATCGATTTTAATAACTGCAATCCTTAAGGATGCAAACGGCACGGAGGTTTGGAGCGATTCTGCATCTCTTGATCCCTATGCAGCACACACTTTCAACGTTAATGTTCCAAGTGAGGGAGATTATACGCTTGAATTGCAATTTAACGGGCAAACAGCGTCTTGGGATATAACGGTTAATCCAGCAATTTCTTTGCTTACAAAGACAATTACAGCAAGTGAGGGCGATATTGCAACCGTTCAAGTCAAGATTAACAACCCAAGCTCAAATACGAAGTATTACACAATCGTCCTCGAAGGTCCAATCATCGAAGGAAACGTTTCAAAATCTGTTAGCGTTGCCCCTCTTTCAGAGAAAACCGTTGATGTGAGCTTCCAAGTGCCGAATGAGCTCGAATATGACGCCTATGACCTGAATATAAAAGTCTATGAGGGAGACGTATTGCAGTATTCCGACATTGTGCACCTTATAATCGAGAGCGGAGGCTTTTCATTGCCCTTCTTCGGTGGAGGTTCAAGCTCAAGCATTGATTCAACATGGCTTTGGCTTGGAGCGGGAGTATTGGCGTTGTTCGTCTTCATCATGGCTTTGAGGAGGAGATGAGGCCATGTGGATATTTTCTAAAATTTTTAAGAAAAAGCAAGATAATGAGGAGATTAATGAGGAAGAAAAACGACCAAAAAGGCGAGGTGATAAGAAAAAGGCCCTCGCAAGCGCAGCACTAATGCTCATGCTCCTCATTGCCGTTTATGCTGAACCTGCAAGCGCTGGTTTTGGCGAATGGTGGGGAGAAAAGGTAGATAGCATTACAAGCTATTTCAGAGAGCACAGGACACAAGCAATCGGAATTGCATTATTCGTCGGTGGACTTATAGCCATACCTGTGAGCGGAGGAGCTTCGAGTTTGGCGACGTTGAAAGGGCTAGCAATACTCGGTGCAACAAGCCTAGGAACGTATGGAATGCTCACTGATTGGGATCTTCTTCCCGACGATTTGGATGTTATTTCCGGTACAGGAGACACAGGAGGAGGTGGAGGAGGCTACACCATAGACGACTATGCAGATGAGGACGATATAACGGATGATAAAGATCAACTTGAAAATGTTGGGATAGTCGATGACGTAAACCAAGTTGCATATCAGAAAATTGCCGAGATTTCTGCAAAATTAAGAAGTGATCTTGTGAGATATGATACAAAAGAAGAAGGAGCTACTGGAGATTTGTGGATCAGGATTTATGGCCCTGAGACGATCTATGGGTTTTCAGCGTTTCCAGTACAAGTTAAACTTTATACACAGAAACGTGAGATTCCATACTCTTACGTACATTTAAGAAGCGTATCTATTTACTTGAAAAAAGAGAACAGCACAGTTCCGCTGTGGAAACGAACTTGGGATTATGGAGTGGGAAGTGAGGGATTAAATGGCGAAAGTGCCGTTTACACGACAATTCTAAAAGTTCCAGATGACTACGTTAGTGAGATTGAACAAGCGATTTCAACCGGACTCCTTACAAAAGAACTTGTTGAAGAGGTCTTCAACGCAACAACAGAGACGTGGGAAATCTTTGTCGAAGTCGATGCTTACCGTGAAATCTGGCAAAGCGATCCCTCAATTACCGATCCAAGCCAATGTAATGATTCAACGCACAAATGGGATAGTGAAACAAACACATGTTATGTTTTTGTAAGAAATGCTGATATTGACTACACGGCATACACTACCTCCGCATGGAAACATGTTTCCATGGGCAAAGATGTGGGAGTTCTCGATGAAGGATTCTTCGCAACACTTCATCCTAAAATGCTTAACACTCCTGATGCTACCAAGTGGGCAATTTATCAAGAGTGGTGGGCAGGAGCATTGTCAACCCTTTTCATAATCACGTATGCCAAACCCGTCCATGTACTTGGAAGTACTGCAGATTATAAATTTATAATAGCTCCAAATCCCGGTTACTTCGATCCACTAACTCCAACGTTCGAAGACGACTTTAGATTTGTTGTTGTACGAAAATATATAGACGGAGAGTGGACTATTGCAGATTCAATTTTTGGTGCTCTTGGGACGCTTACTGATGAATCTCAAGCAGTTCCGAAGTCCCTTGTTGCGTACTATACCAAAGACCCGACTGCGTTAACTTATGAAGTCTATGCCCTCGCCTTATTCACAATACATCGTGACGATGGGGCTCCAATGAAAGTCTGGCTCATTGTCAAGCCAAAAGTCTCGGTTCTGCCTGATATGAGAATAGTGCTTGCAGATAATCAAACCGCACAAATTACCCAATTCACGGCAGATGGAAAACTTACAGAGGATGACATTTCACAAATAAGGCAAATGGCTACGGCATGGATAGAGGGGCTCAATGAGAAGATTACAACAGCACAACAACTTAAGGAAAAAGCCGATGCAGAGAAAAACGATAAAGCGTCCCTCTATGCTAAGAAATCAATTGAAGCTTACCAAGATGCGATTTCTGTATTGCAAAAAACAATGCAAACTGATGATGTACAAATGCTCTTGAATTTTGTAAATGCTGCGAAAAAGCTTGAACAAGCAGGCGATTTCTACCTGTCTGCAGCCGAAAAGGCGCTATATGGGGAATATGAACAGGCAGAACTTGACGCACAAATGGGTGACGAGCTTACTGAACTTGCAAACAGGTACTTACCAAGGTTTGACATTGCTAATGCCTTGAGTACTCTTGATTGGAAGAGTGTTCTAATAATCGTTGCTCTAACAGCAGTCGGTTACTTGGTATTTGGAAGGATTGGAGCAATAGGCGGTTTTATTTTAGGCCTCATCGTGGTGTTTGGGCCAATTGTAGTTGAATGGCTGGAAAGCTTGCTAGACAAAATTGGGTTATGAGGTGGTGAAAAAATGGCCGAGTTGAAAAAGTTAGATTGGGGGAAATGGCTGCTAAAAACAGCACTTGCAGGAGGTCTCCTTGGCCTCCTCTTTAATTATGCAGCAGACAACAGCATAACAATCAACCAAACAGTAAACGCACTCGCAAGCATACCACTTGCCTTCGTTGTCCTAATCGAGATTTTCGACAAGGTCGCAGATAAAAACGACTATTACAATGCGTTAGTTAAGCAGTTTGCAACAGGAAAAAGCAAGGCTTCAGGAATACTTATGAGTTTAATCTTTGCAGGCCTCGGAATGTTCGTCATAATTTGGGCTCTAACGGGAACAATAACAATGAATCTCGGCGAAATAGGGCCGGCAAACGTGTTTGTTGCAGGACTCATAAGCTTATACATCTTCGCTCCAGAGACCGGAGACGATGAGCTCCTCTTGTGGGTATGGCTTGGTGCAACAATAGCGACTGAAGGGGAGTTGTTAGCAATACTCCCGAGTATCACAGGCTTGAGCTTGGGATTCTGAGGTGATGAACAATGCTCGGCAGAATTGCAGTAACAATCGCAGCATACCTCCTTTGTGTGTTTTATTTTAAGGAAGATATCACCGCAGTAGGGCAGTTATTCGGCTTAACGAGCTTTTGGGCCTTATTTATTCCATCGGCTCTCGTGGGCTTTAGCGTTTACAGGATAGCAGACTTGGATCATTGGGGAATTTGGGACGCTGCAGGATTCCTCATCATCGGAAGCTTTGCAATGCTTGCAATGACAAGCGACCCATCAGCTACAATTTACGAGCTCATTAAAGGCGTTGTAAGCTTTAGCGTTGCCGCAATTCTCGGTGCTTTAGCGCTTAGAGGAGGGAGGAAAGCATGAATGTTGAAGAAATAATCAATGCATTCATGGAATTTGCTCAAAACCATCCATACCTTGCCCTTGCAGTCATATTATTCCTCATTGGTGCTCTAATCGGCAAGAAGCTCGCAATAGTGTTCTACATCCTCGGAGCTCTTGCGCTCTTGAAAGATCTTTCATTGTTTGATGTGTTTGTGAACTTCCTCAAAGAAGTGCCCTCTATGCTGGAGGGCCTGTTAAGCGTATTTGGAGGTTGAGAAAATGGCTCGAAGGAGAAATGTTAGAAAAAGAAAAGTTGGTGGAAGAAAAAGAAGAACTACAAGAAGGAAATCGAGAAGGAGGTGAGTAAAGGATGAGAAAGAAGGAAAGACAGTTAATAACGCTCGGTTTGGTTTTGCTGTTTGCTGGAATAGCGTATTGGGCCTACTCAAGCGACTTTGGCTTCATAGACCTTAGCGGTTGGCTTCACGGCAATGAGACCACAGAAGGAGGAGGCGATACTTACGAGCTTGGCGTGCTTAACTTGACCTCCCAAGTGCTTGAGACGGGAGATCTCAAGGTAAGCTTTGAGCTTGCGAATGAGGACCAATTCAACATAAGCGCCGTTAAAGTGTATTACGCTCTAAACGTTGCCGATCCAAGCAACGCAAGTTATACAGCCGTAACCGCAACAAAAGCCGAGAACAGCACCGTTTATGAGGCCACAATCGACAGCTCATTTGGAGATACGGTTTATTACTACATCGAGGTTCAATACCTCCAGGATGGTTCAACACTTGTCTTCAGATACCCAAGCTCCGGCTATCAGAGCGTTGCTGTAAGCGATACCTTTGAACCTGAAATAAGCACAATCGCAGTCGATTATAACGCTACGACCGGAAACGCTACCTTTACAATAACAGCAAGCGATAACGATGCCATTGATAAGGTCATATTCTACTACTACATAAGCACAGACGGAAACGAGACCGGAGCAACATTCTCAAACGTTACCCTCACCACAAGCCCATACGAGATTACCTTGACAATTGACGAGAACGTTACAGATGCCACATACTACTACGTTGACTTCTACGCTGAGGCCTACGACTTGAGCGGAAACAGCGTAAGATTGCCAACAGAGGGAACATTCGAGTTCTACGCCAACGAGACTGCAAGCTTAGTATTCCCACAGAGCGGCTGAGGGGGGCTGAGCTTTGAAGCCCTCCCACTCTAATCCCTCTTTTTTCAGTGTTATTTCGAGAATCTTCGCAATAGTTAGCATTATTTTTTTGATTCACTTCGCTACTTCGACTTTTGCCGAATCAGAGTTAGAAAAAAGACTCTATGAGTTAGGGTATCCAGAAGACGGCTTCATTGTTTACAATAATACGATGAAATTCGCCGATGGGCACATCGTGAAAATCGAGGGCTCTTACCTTGAAACATATCCAATCACGGCGAAGGAGGCCTTAAACAGATTATACAATTACCTCGCCGACTACAACAAAAAGCT
>Ga0180300_10000904_pt1 | contig 13523 bp, 12 predicted proteins | sample GuaBasSediGuay15_FD_121798 | JGI IMG/M metagenome (GOLD analysis project Ga0180300, IMG submission 121798) | Subseafloor sediment microbial communities from Guaymas Basin, Gulf of California, Mexico - Guay15, Core 4569-2, 21-24 cm | ecosystem: Environmental > Aquatic > Marine > Hydrothermal... | reverse complement strand
TTATTGTGATGCGTACGTTGAGCAGGGGAAAATACAAGGTAAATATGTTCCTCTACTGTTAGTCAGTTTAGTATTAACTTTTGGTTTAGCTCACGCAATTTTTCTTTATCTTCAAAGACTTATGCAAATTGGGCAAATAATCGGATATGTTGGTTTACTTGGAACTCTTCGTTTTCCAACTTTTATTTCCATTTGGGCTTTTTCAACTGTTCGCTTAGCCGTTGCCGGCGCTGAAAGACTTCTTGAAATAATGAATAAGAAAACTGAAATAGATGAAAACCCTAAAGGAGTGAAAAAGAAAATAGAAGGAGCAGTTAAATTTGAAAATGTTTCTTTCGCGTACCCTGGAAGCTCGAAACTCGTGTTAAAAAACATTAATTTTGAAGTCAAACCGGGTCAGACGGTTGCAATCGTAGGGACAACAGGGTCAGGGAAAACAACCCTAGTAAAACTTATCTCCCGCCTATACGACGTGACAAGTGGAAGAATTTTAATAGATGGAATCGATATACGAAAATATGATTTAAAATGCCTTAGAGAGCAGATATCTTACATTGAACAAGATATCTTCCTATTTTCTACAACCATTTACGAAAACATCACCTTCGGTAAACCTAGTTCTCTTGAAGAAGTTATTGAGGTAGCAAAGGAAGCACAAGCCCACGAATTTATATCCAAGCTGCCAAACGGATATTTTACAGTTATAGGTGAACGCGGTGTAACATTATCTGGAGGAGAAAGACAACGCATCGCAATAGCGAGAGCACTTCTAACGAACCCAAGGATACTTATCCTCGACGATAGCACTTCCGCCATAGACTCGGAAACAGAAGACAAAATTCAAAAAGCTATTTTCAAGGCTCGTAAAGGTAGAACCACCTTCATAATAACCCATAGATTAAGTCAAATTAGATGGGCAGATTTAATTCTCGTCATGAAGCGAGGCGAAATCGTTGCCAAAGGAACCCACGAAGAACTTCTAAAAACATGTGAAGAATACAGGAAAATATTTGCAGAAAGATTTGGCGAAGAGTTTTCTAAAAGTGTTAGCATAGGGGAAAGTTAAAATGATGAGAGGATTAGGAGCTGAAGAATATGACAGAAAATATTCAGATATCGAATTGCTCAAAAGAATTTTAACATATTTTCGTCCATATAAACGTTCAATGCTCATAGTAGTTTTATTTTTAACCCTTAACTCAATTTCCACCTCACTAACCCCAATATTGATGAGAGAAGCCATAAACATGTTAGAAACTACAAAAAACACTTTTTACCTAATCATGGTGATCCTACTAACCTTAGTTTTAAATTTACTTGCTTGGGTTTTCAATTACTTTAGGCAAATATACTCTTCAAAAGCTATTGGAAACGTTGTTTTAGATTTACGTAGCAAAGCATGTAAAGCCGTTTTAAATCTCGACATGTCATTTTTCGATAAAAACCCTACTGGAAAAATTGTTTCAAGAATAAACACCGACAGCCGAGACTTCGGAAACACCGTAAGCTTAACTATGCAAGTATTAAGTTCATTTCTTGTCGTTATCATACTTTTGTCGGCAATGTTCATGATAAGCTTAAAGTTAACATTAATAACCTTATTAATGGTCCCCTTTATCTTCGCAGTAGCCTTATCATTTAGAAAAATTGCAAGGAAATTAACATTGTTAGGGCAAAGAGCACTAGCTGTGGTTAACGCCTTTGTGCAGGAAACCATTTCAGGCATACAAATAGCAAAAACCTTTAGACAAGAAAAGAAACTACATGAAAAATTTATCGAAGTAAATAACCAATCTTACAAGGTCAATCTCAAAAGAGCCCTCTGGCTCAACACAGTTAGACCAACACTAAACATCATCCAAGGAATAGCACTAGTTCTAATACTATATTTCGGTGGAAACGAAATATTAAAGGGACACATCACCGCAGGAGACTTCTACCTTTTCTTCCAAAGCCTTTGGCAACTCTTCTTCCCTCTACTTTCACTCGCAACTTTCTGGCCACAATTCCAAGCTGGATTATCAGCATCGGAGAGAATTTTCTCTCTCATAGATGCTGAACCAAAAGTAAAACAAAAAGGAAACTTGAAGCCGCGAAAACTGAGAGGAGAAATAGTTATAAAAAACCTTGTCTTCGAATATGAGCCTGGTAAAAAAGTTTTCAATAACTTTAACCTAACTATACGTCCAGGTGAATCAATTGCACTAGTAGGACATACAGGAGCAGGTAAATCAAGTTTAGCAAAACTAATAGCTAGACTATATGAATTTCAAGGAGGAGACATCCTTATCGATGGAATAAGCATAAGAAATTTCTCACTAAAACATTATAGAAAACTAGTTGGAATAATCCCTCAAACACCATTTCTTTTTGCCGACACCGTTGAAAACAACATTAAATACGGCAAGCCTTCCGCAACACGTGAAGAAGTCCTCTGGGCATTAGAGCAAGCTGGAGGAGCAGACTGGATAAACGATCTTCCACAAGGATTAGAAACCAACATCGGCGAAAGAGGGAGCCTGTTATCAATGGGTCAACGACAACTCATAGCAATTGCAAGAGTTCTACTTGAAAACCCTTCAATACTTATAATGGACGAAGCAACAGCTTCAGTAGACCCCTTCACGGAAATCCGTATTCAAAAAGCCATTAAAAACGTTATGAAAGGACGCACAACAATAATAATAGCTCACAGACTTTGGACAGTAAGAAACGTGGATAGAATAATAGTCTTAGAAAAAGGAAAAATAGTGGAAGAAGGCAGCCACGAAGAACTAATGGCAAAAGGAGGAAAATACGCACAACTCTACAACAAATACTTCAGACATCAATCACTAGAATACATCGAACAAGCTAAAAAACTACAAAAATAACGTTTACCCATTTAATAATTAACATCAACAGACAAAAGATCTTAGATTTTTTATTTAACTTACATCTAATGTTACCACACGTTATCTCTAATAAAACTCAAAATAGTAACATTTTTGATAAAACACCACAAGAATATAATTTGAATTGTAAATTAAAGCCGAAACAAATATAGTTAGATTGCTGCTCTTATTCTGCCGACAATTCTTCTAACATTTTAAAAAGTTTTTATTCATAAGTGTCTATCACGTTTTGTAAAGGAGTTGAATGTAAAATTGAGTATTGAGGTTGCCGGTTCTGAAAATAAGTTTGCTGTTATGTTTTTTGGCTTGATGTTTCTTATAGGAGCCTTAGGTTTTACACCTTGGGTCTTAGCCTCATACGGAATGTTTCCAGCTTTTTTAAGCGTCCCCTTTTTCCTTATCGGTGACGGTTCACCAACCTTTGCTGCAATTATAGTTTCATTAATAGAGTATGGAAAGAAAGTGTCAGAATATCTTTTTGGACAGTTTGGTCGAAAAATTTTCAAAAATTTGGTTTTTAGCTCCAATTTTACTGTCATTTAGTATTATGGTTTTTCGCTCGGAGTTTTAAGCATGTTTGCGGGAGTTAACTATGTGAATTTGCAGCGGCTTGTCGTGTTTGTTCCGGTTTTGATAAGCACCTTTTTGCAGAATATGTGGGAGGAGATTGGTTGGAGAGGGTATGCGCTACCAAAGTTACAGGAAAAGTATAATGCATTTTATTCAAGCATTGTTGTGAGTGTTTTTTGGGCAATATGGCATTGGCCTCATTTCACCGTTAAAAATAGTATTATGATGACTAAATTACCATAATTTCCTCTGGTTTTTCGTAAGCACAATATTGGTTTCAATCGAATATACATGGCTTTATAATTCAACGAAAGGAAGTTTACTTATTGTAACCCTTTACCACAGTTCCTATAATGCTTTTGGACTTCTGCTTCTCGTTGAACAAGGAATATCTTATGTTGTCTTTCCATTCCTACTATTAACGCACTTTTTAACAGTGATTGTCATAATCGTGGTTTTTAGACCAGAAAAACTCTCATACATCAAACCTGTAACATTTGAACAATTACGCAAAACAGCGATAAAACATTACTAGACAAAAAATTCAACAAAACGTACACATACACGTAAGTTCCGAAAAACAGAGAGGCAATGTTGATGAAATCAGGTTTAAATTAAAAGTGGTTGCCTGTTTTAATTAGCAGTGTTAACATTTATTCCTCTTCTTCTATTTCTTCCTCAAAGTCTTCTATCAAGTTCTCAACGTATTCCTCCAAGCCAAGTTCTTTAAGTTCCTTTTTTGCTTCCTCCAGTGAAATATCCTTATAATATGTGATATCATATAGCCCTCCATACGCGGTCCAACCGTTTTTAAGGAGAATACTATGTATTTTCGCCAAATTATATAATCTTTCTCTTAATTCATCGCCCAGCGCTTTAAGTTTTTCAGAAAAATCTTCATCTAACTCATTTCCCTCAAAATCGTCCAGTTCCCACGCAGGTTTACCGAAAAGATATAAAGACAACTCAACCATATCCATACCTCCACCCTTGTACCCTTAAGATATCATTGAAACATGCATGCATCTATCATCTCAAACAGTTAAAACCAATTTTATGAAGTTATCTCAATAAATAACTTTCATACAAAGAATATCTTTAAAATATTCCTCAAATTTCATACAACATGAATTTAAACATATCTCAATTTTTAATACATGATAAATTAATCTAAATTTCAGAATCATCCATTTGCGACAAGAAAACGATACAATAACAAACTCATTTATAATTGACTGAAAAGTTAAAAGAGAACCTTAATTTAACTGCTGTAATACTTTTCGGATCTAGGGCAAGAGGAGACTACATGAAATGGAGCGATTATGATATATTGATCATAGCTGACTTCGAAGAGAGATATCCAGAGAGAATAAACGAGGTGCTAAAGATTTTAAAGAACATAAAATTCCAGTAAAACCACATCCATACACTTTAGAGAAATCCATAGAAATGTTAAAAGGGGTAATTCTACCATTTATGACACTTTAGATGAAGGAAAAATTCTATATAAAACAAATCAATTCAATAAGCTACTAAAATTTTTCAAGAAACTCAAACAGAAGGGTATGAGAAGAACACGCGCAACAACAATAATACCATCCAAGTAAAACTTCTAATAGAAATTTCAAAATAAGAAATCTACAATAGTGGTCTTTCACTTATGCTTGAAACAAATTAAAATATAATTTGTTGAAGACATTAGTTTCTTAAAGCAATGACATCCCTTATGCTAAGTTCATAAAGTTTTGCTTCTGTAGGAATTCCAGTTTCCAAGTCCCACCCCATCATTTCATAGAAAAATTTTAGCGCATTTTTGAATTCATCCCTCGAAATCCCTTTTCCCTCCATATTACCTGAACGTAAAGGCTTGAAAAATCTTTCAGGTAGAGTGTCATCGTTTTTGGTGAAGCCTTCACGAATGTTAAAGCAACGTGCCATAGTAATAGCTCTTTCTCCTACCTTTAACATTTCCCATATTGTTATATCCCATCCAGTAGCAGCCTTAACTATGTCTCTAAGCTGCGATATGCTAAAAACAGCTGCAGGATGGGGCGCCACCGCAAATTTACAAACACCTAAGCAGTCAAATAAACTCCACCACATATTAAGATACATGAACATTCTCACCTTTTCCGGGCCAAGATACGTTCCACTCAGCGGCTTAAATATCCCTAACGGCAAAATTTTCTTCACATCTTTCTCAAAAAGCGTATCATGTGCACTTTGCATATGATCCGCGCCGCACGGTGAAGTAGCGTACGCAAGAGCCAACGATTTTTTACCTCTAGGCTCATGCATCGGCACTTCCTTCCCTTTAACATGTATCGCAAATTTCTCAGCACCTCTACCTATTTTCTTTGAAGCCCTCATAACTCCTTCAGCCAATATGTCCCCGATGCCCTCCCGTTTCGCTATCATCTCCACAAGCTTCACCATGGCGTCTGCGTTTCCAAATTTCAACTCAAGTCCATTAAGATCCTCTTTTGTAAGAATTTTGTTTTCATAGCACTCCATAGCAAACGCTATCGTTACACCCGTGCTAATTGTATCAAGTCCATACGCATTACACAGCATATTAGCATATGAAATCGCATTCAAATCATTAACTTCACATAGCGAGCCGAAAGCTGCCAAAGTTTCGTATTCCGGTCCTCCATAATCCGGATCAGTTTCATAGGGATGTTTTCCCCTTACAATTCTTTTACACATGGTTCCACAGCCATAACAACCTTTTCTACCTATAAGTATGGTTTCCGCCATTCTTTCCCCAGATATTTGCTCAGCATATTTGAACTCACCGTCAAGAAAATTTCTTGTTGGCAAAAGTCCAAGTTCATTCAACGGTAGTAAAACGGCAGCAGTACCATATTTCCATCTGGAACGTGGACCTGGCATATCTTTTATTGCTTTAGCTGCCCATTTCGCTAACTCCACGATTTTCCCTTTATCTGCAAACTCTAATTTTTTAGTGCCTCTTACAGCTATAGTCTTTAGGTTTTTAGAACCCATTACAGCACCTAACCCACATCTACCATTTGCATATTTCATATCGTGCAATATGTTTGCAAAACGCACCAGCTTTCGCCAGCGGGACCTATAGCAGCAACCCTTGCCCTCAAATCTTTAACTTCTCTACGTATAGTTTCGGTAGCCTCCTTAGTTTTTTGACCCCATACATGCGTTGCTTTCTTTATCTCAACCTCACCGTCATGAATCCACAAATAAACTGGTTCCTCAGCTTTTCCCTCGATAACAACTGCATCAAACCCAGCAAATTTGAGTTCAGGTCCAAAAAACCCTCCAGCATAAGATTCACCAAATGTATTGGTTAATGGAGACTTTGCTGCTACACAATACCTATTCATACCTGGTAGCGGTATCCCTGTGGTGACGCCTGTTGCAAATATCAACCTATTTCCAGGAGAAAGAGAATCTACATTCGGTTTCAATTCTTTTAAGTAAAAAGTATAGTGCTAAAGCCCTGCCGCCAAGAAACTTTCTATAAAAACTTTCATCAAACTTTTTGATCTCTACATTTTCTGTCGACAAGTCTACTTTCAAAATTTTACCAGTAAACCCGTAAGGCATTTCAAACTCCCCTCATATCGTTTTAAGTTCTCTAAGCAATACGATATTTTAGCGTAAATCTGTAGCCAGGTAATAAATGTTTGAAAGACAAGCTCCTTTCATCGTATTAAAGTTGCCATAAAATAGGGATATTATGGTGTAGATAGTATCTTAGATTTCCCTTTTTGCGGTAAGTATATAGCTGAGAGGCGTTACAAACTCCCTAGACACTCTTACGTCAACCACAGCCGGCAAATTAGATTCAAGTGCTCTTTTAATTGCTGGTTTTATCTCATCTGGCTCAGTGACCAGTTCTCCATATGCTCCTAAACTTTCCGCATACTTATCATATCTCACCTTTTCATTTAGCAATGTAAAAATCGCAGCTTTCTCCTTCGATTTCGACGTAATAAACCTTGTGTGATAGACCATTCCCCAAGCAGAATCGTTCACCACGATCACTACAATTGGAATATTATATCGTACAGCAGTGTCTATCTCACTTCCATTAAAAAGAAAACTTCCATCACCAGTGATGACAAAAACCTTCCTATCTGGATATGCTAGTTTCGCAGCTATCCCCATAGGTATTCCAGCACCTAAATGGCCAAAAGGCCCTTGAGAACCTATTATTTGCCCAGGCCTATACGCTCTTAAATATAGGTATCCCCATGCAGTCGTATCTCCACCATCCAACACACAAATAGTATCTTTGTCAACCAGTTCCCTTAATTCTTTCATCAGCCGTTGAGGTCTAATAGGCTTCTCCGAAGACTCCGCCATCTTTTCAAAACCCTCATTAAACTTAAGCCAAGCAGACTTAACCTCCTTTGACCAACCTTTTTCCCTCGACATCGAGGAAAGTGATGCAGCTAAAAACTCGAGCATTTGTGTGAGAACTGCTTTTGCATCCCCTACTATGCCTACATCCACAGGTCGATTTTTACCTATTTCAGAAGGATCTACATCTATTCTTATCACTTTTACATCTTCAGAGTAAAAGGAAGGGTCACGTCCAAAGCCTAAAAGCTCATCGAACTTCGCACCCACAACCAGCAAAGTATCTGCGCTTCTCATAAACGGGTTACCAATAGCGTTCCCCACATATAATGGATGATCGTAAGGAACGCAGCCTACTGCAAGTCCCTCGCATGCCACTGGTATTGAAAGCAGCTCTGCAAGTTTAACCAATTCAGCCCATGCACCAGACCAGTAAACTCCACTTCCAGCAATAATGAAAGGTTTCTCCGAAGACAGTAAAAGATCAACAGCCCTTTTAACGAAAGCTGGATCACCGTACACTCTTCCCTTCAACCTATATTTCTCTGGAGGAACGATCTTGATTCGCTTAACGTCACACTTTCCTTTAAGAACATCTTTCGGAATTTCTAAAAGCACTGGACCCATTTTACCTGAAGTTGCATGTCTAAAAGCTTCCTGAACATATTCATGTAGCCTCTCAGTAAATGTGCACTGTTTCGCCCACTTAGTAACAGATGAAACAATCTCCACCCCGTTAATTTCCTCAAAAGCATCCATATTCGCATATTTATACGGTGAATGACCTGAAATCGCAACTACCGGGCTACCTGCATAAAAAGCCTGTATAATTGCTGGCACAAGATTTGCGAAACCAGGACCAGCAGGAACCACACAAACTCCTGGAGACCTCGTAACACGTGCCCAGCCGTCAGCAGCGTTTCCAGCAGCCTGCTCATGCCTAGTCGTTACAACTTGAACGCCTTCTTCCACGAGTTTTTCAAGTATCGGAAGAATCTCTCCGCTAGGCAAAGTAAAAACACATTTGATATCTTCCGCTTTCAAAGCTTTTGCAACAATAGCTTCACCACCAATTTCCACCATTTTATGTCACCGGTTCTTCCACAGCCTTTAAGACCTTACCTTTTGTCTCCGGCAAAAACATTGGAAGTATAATCATTAAAATGAATCCAGGAGCAGCTAAAAGCATGGCAGTTGTTAAACCAACTAGTGTGGAGAAGTACCCTATTATTAAGCCTCCAAGGGATAAACCTCTTGCAACACTAAATATAAACGAGGTAGCTGTGGCTCTCACCTTTGTTGGAAAGATTTCACTGGACCAAACTCCAAACAATGCGTGAGATCCAAAGCCCATAGCAATTATAAAAAGCGAAACTATTGCAAGCCCTTTAACACGCATTATCAACGTAAAGTAGCCAAGCATAATTGTACCAATTAGCCCTATAAAAGCTGAAGCAGCAAAAGACGCCCTCCGCCCTATGAAATCACTAATTAAGCCGATCAGAGGGAGAATAATAACAGCTTCAAGAGCCACTAACAAAACTAGAGAACTTGCCTCTTCAACAGCGAATCCCCATTCTTCGCTTAGAAACGTAGGCGCCCAGTCTACCACCGCGTGATAAGCAAATTCCGCTGTCCAGAAAAGAAAAGCACACAAAATTGTTAACTTAAAGTAAGCACTTTTGAAAAGTTCGCTTATACGGACCTTTGTTTTTAAAACTTCAACTTCCTCCTCTATTTCCTTATACTTTTCCCAAAGCTTTGATTCAGGTAAAGCAAATTCTAACAGTAGTAAAATCGGTATTGGAAACAGTGCAATGAAGAAGCAAGGGCGCCAGCCGTAAATTGGATACATTATGGTAACCGTTAATGCTGATGCAATATACCCAAAGCAAAATGTTGCATGCACAACACCTCCAAATAATCCTCTTCGCTTAGGAGAGTAAATTTCGCTTAAAAGAGCAAATGCTATGCCCCATGATACCCCCATACCGGAGATGATTCGAAGCGCTGCCAGCACCCAGTAGTTAGGTGCGAACGCGGATGCCGCCGTCAATATAGAATCCCAAAGAATAGAAATGACCAATGCATGTTTTCTTCCAAACCTGTCAGCGAGTTCGCCGAACAGTATGGCGCCGAAAACGGTTGCAATATATTGACCGGAAAATATGAGGCCCATTTCAACTTTACCTACGTTAAACTCCTCCATTATAGGCACTGCTAAAAAGTTTATTATTGTGAGACCTATGGCGTCATGAGCCCATCCAAGTGATGCTGCAAGCAAAACTATCGCCTTTTCCTTTAAAGTATAGGTTTCAGCTACATCCTCCACCATATATCTTCCCTAGCTATACACTATTTGTCCCCTTCATATGTAAAATGAAATATTTAAAATTTCTGAGCATAGCAAAACAATAAACATTACATAAGCAAAAATAGAGAAAAGGTAATAAAATAGAAATGTCAAAGTTTTACGTCGCAGAGAGGGTGAAAATGTCGATTCTTTTAACTGGAGGCACCGGATTTATTAGCTCACATTTAGCTAGAAGCCTAGTCAAAGAAGGCCACAATATCGTTCTTTTTGACAAATTCATTAACCGTAAAAGAATCAAAGACATATTAACTAGCGTTAAACTTGTAAAAGGCGATGTCGCTCTATGGGACGAAGTAGTAGAAGTGATAAGTAAACACGATGTTGAAGACATTTTCCATACAGCCACCGAACTAGCTGTTAAAGCAGAGAAAAACCATGCATCAGCTTTCAAAACAAACATTGAAGGAACATTTAACGTTTTCGAAGCATCTAAAATGCTAGGTGTAAAAAAGGTAATATTTACCAGCAGTTTATCTGTCTACGGTCCAAAATCTGGTTTTCCCATTAAAGAAGACAGCTATAGAGATCCAACATCTTTTTACGGTGTTACAAAAGTTTTCGGCGAAGTACTTGGAATGTTTTATCACTACAAACATAGTATAGACTTTAGATGTGTAAGATTCCCAGTTGTTATCGGACCTGGAAGAAGAGGTCAAGGAGTCACAGTAATCTTCTCCACTTTAATAGAGAAAGCAGCGTTAAACGAACCAGTTACGATTGATATTCCGCAAAACACTATGCTACCAATACTTTACATCAAAGATGCAGTTAACTTCCTCATATCTCTATGGAAGGCTGAAAAAGTTAGGAAAAGAATCTACATTGTCGGAGGCATACCAATATCATTGGAAAAACTAGTAGAAACTGTGAAAAGGTTTGTTCCAGATGTGCAGACTAACGTTGAAATAGATGAGGAAGCTGAACAAGTAGCAAAAGTGTGGACACTACTTACAACAATTGTAGTAAAAGCAGGTCAAGACAAGCTGTATCGAAGCATAAAAGAACTTAACTGGGAACTCAAATACACTTCCGTGGAGAACATAGTTAAAGACTTCATAGAATGTGTTCAAAAACATAAAGATATGTTCACAAGCTATTAAACTGGGAGATGATTACATGAAGGAAATATCACAAGTCTCTATAATAGGAGCAGGCTTAATGGGTCACGGCATTGCGCAAACATGTGCGCAAGCCAGCTGCAATGTAAAACTATACGATATTAAAAATGAAATTTTAATAGAGGCTTTAAAACGTGTAAAATCCAATCTAAAACTGTTAGCAGAAGAAAACATCATTAAACATCAAGACATAGACAACATAATTTCACACATCAAAACGGTAAACGACCTTGAAAAATGCGTAGAAGAAGTAGATCTAGTTATAGAAGCTGTACCTGAAGATCTAAAACTTAAAAGAAAAATTTTCAGAGAAGTAGAAAAACATTGCCCAGAAAACACAATACTTGCCACAACAACATCTGTAATAAGAATAGGCGACATTTCAGAAGCAGTTGAAAAACCTGAAAGGTTTGTTGGCACACATTGGATGAATCCGCCTTTTATTTTACCTCTAGTTGAAATAGTTCGTGGACCACACACCTCAGACCTCACAGTTAAAAGAATAAAAGAGTTCTTAGAAAGCAAATGCAAAAAAAGAACCATAGTATGCAAAGATAGCCCAGGTTTCCTCGTTAATAGAATGGCAGCAGCAGTGCTTGCAGAAGCATCAAAACTAGTGGAAACAGGTGTAACTACAATAGAGGACATAGACAAAACATGGACAGAACACCTAGGACTCATATATCTATTGTTCGGTCCTTTCAGGAACCTGGATTACATAGGCTTAGACATCGTGTACTTCGCTTCAACATATCTATCAAATGTTCTCAAAGATGAAAGATTCAAACCACCTGAATGGCTAATAAACAAAGTAAGAAAAGGCCATCTCGGAATAAAAACTGGAAAAGGCATATACAACTATCAGGAAAAAACATTCGAAGAAATGTACAATGAACGAATAAAAAGAATCATAAGAATATTCCGCATCTTAAACAAAATATAATCGCCGTTTTGGCGCAATAGATGTTTAGCACCATTTGAGTATTTTACGTTACCATGTTGGTGATGTTTATGACGCGCCCACCGTGGTTTATTGAACTTCTGAAAAAACTGTTTCCACATCGTTTTCACATCGCTAAACTAACTCACGTACCTATTATCGGCGAACTCATCGAGCATATTTTTTGAAGGAGATGAAGTTTACTATTTACCTAAAGCTGAAGTAATTGAAATAAACAAAAAAGTTGAGAAACCCGAAGACATGATTTTACCTTATCAAGTCGTAGAATATTTTATCGAAAAAGCAAGTTACCGCGTTGTCATGAACTTCTGTATATGTCGAGCATCATCAAACTGCAAAAACTATCCTATTAACATAGGTTGCATTTTTCTCGGCGAAGCTGCAAAGAAAATCGATTCATGGCTTGGACGCCCAGTAACGAAGGAAGAAGCTCTTGAACACGCGAGAAAAGCGAGGGAAGCCAGTCTTGTCCACATGATTGGCAGAGAAAAACTTGACACCATTTGGCTTGGTGCAACTCCTGGAAATAAACTTCTAACCATTTGTAACTGTTGTCCTTGCTGCTGTCTTTGGAAAATCTTACCACATGTGTCATCTAAAATTGTAGATAAGGTTAAAAAGATGCCAGATGTCACCGTTAAAATAGATTACAGTAAATGTGTTGGATGTGGAATCTGCGCCAATAACGTCTGTTTTGTTGATGCTATTCACATGATTAACGGAAAACCAGTTATAACCGATGATTGTCGGGCTACGGTCGATGTGTCGAAATTTGCCCGCAGGGAGCTATCGAACTAAACATTGAAAACAAAAATTTCATAGAAGAAACAATAAGGAGAATATCTTCATTGGTAGATGTAACTTAACTCTTAATTTATTACAGCCTTGTTCTGCTATATAGTTCTTTGTAGATCTGCAAATATTGTTAGACAAGTTAAATTTTATCTAAAAATGCTATTCAGCTAGAATCACTGAAACAATGTGGTTTTATCGATAGTTATTCTGCTTTTTAAATAACGTAAATAATTTAAATATCAAAAAATGTTTCTTTCCATAATTTAAAAGATAGGGAAGGTGTCTGACATGGATTTAGGTCTAAAAGGAAAAACTGTTTTAATAACCGGAGCAAGCGGTGGAATAGGTGAAGCCACAGCAAGAGTTTTTGCAAAAGAAGGAGCAAAAGTCATTATCCACTACTATAAGAATGAAGAAAAAGCAAGAAAACTTGCCTCGGAGCTAAACACGGAAACCCTAGTTGT
>Ga0180300_10000903_pt1 | contig 13523 bp, 10 predicted proteins | sample GuaBasSediGuay15_FD_121798 | JGI IMG/M metagenome (GOLD analysis project Ga0180300, IMG submission 121798) | Subseafloor sediment microbial communities from Guaymas Basin, Gulf of California, Mexico - Guay15, Core 4569-2, 21-24 cm | ecosystem: Environmental > Aquatic > Marine > Hydrothermal... | reverse complement strand
TTCTTGCAAAATTTCTTTTCAAAAATTAGCTTATGCTCCGGGATTTTTACCCAAAGATCTGATTCTCATTGGGATATTTCCATCTCAAAAGACTGTCAATAAAAAATTTCAGGAAACTGGAGACAGATTGTTGACAAAAAAATAAAGTGTGCTATAATGGCAACACGCTAAGCTGAAGCTTTTTGTCATTGATATATATTCTTTTAGGTTCCTCGAAAGAGGATTAAAAGGGAATCCTGTGTAATTCAGGAGTGGACCCGCCGCTGTAACCGGGGACGAAAGCTATAAAAAGCCACTGTTCCGATTTATCGGAATGGGAAGGCATAGCGAGTAGAATGATCCGGGAGCCAGAAGACCTGCCTAAAAGATAGAAATCTCACCTTACGCGGTTATAGGTGAGAAATTTGTTTTGGGGATAAAAAAGGGGAATCTCCAAATCAACAAAAATTGATTTGGAGATTCCCCTTTTTTTATAAGATTTACTTTGATGGGTATTACGCAAGAATAAGGAGCATTTTGCCGGCAGACAATGGTTAAAATAAAAAATCTTACTAAAAGATACCGAAATATAATAGCTGTTAACAATCTTAACTTGGAGATTAAAAAGCAGGAAATCTTTGGATTTTTAGGACCTAACGGTGCCGGTAAGACAACCACCATAAGGATATTATCGACCTTAACTCTACCGACTTCTGGCCATGTGTATATCAACGGATATGATGTGGTGAAAAATCCTATACGGGTAAAAAAAGAGATAGGGGTTATACATCAGACACATAACATTGACCCGGAACTTACCGGTTTTGAGAATTTAATTGTTCATGGACTACTATTTAAGATGAAAATTAGCGAGATAAAGCGAAAAACAGAGGAGTTGCTTGAGCTTATAGATTTAAAAAAAGACATAAATAGACCTGCAGGTAAATATTCTGGTGGGATGCGTCGACGACTTATCATAGCCCGTGCTCTTTTGCACAGTCCCAATTTATTAATTATGGATGAGCCAACAACGGGTCTGGATGTCTACACAAGAAGAAAAATATGGAGATTAATAAAAAGAATAAGAAATGAAGGCAGTACCGTTTTTTTTACCACCCATTATATAGAAGAAGCAGAGTATCTGTCGGACAGAGTGGGGATAATAGACAAGGGGAAGTTAATAGCATTAGGTTCTCCTGTAGAGTTAATAAACAATTTTGGAAAAGTAGCCGTAGATATAGAGGACTTCCAGGGTCCAAGGATTGAATTCTTCAACACCAGAGAAGATGCAGCTAAGTTTCTCTCCGGGATAGATAAAAATGCAATAGTACGTACAACAAATTTAGAGGATGTGTTCATAAAATTAACAGGTAAAAGAGTTAATCCGAAATCGGATCAAAGAGAACAATAAAGAAAAATGAAACCACTGATAGCCATTGTATTTCGTGAAATACTCATTCTGAAGAGAAGATTTATTAAACAACTCCTTTCCTTTTCCGTATCACCTCTTCTATTTCTGATTACATTTGGATGGGGTCTTAGAGATAAACTCAGTATCAAAGGATTACCTTACGTTGTTTTTATCTTACCAGGATTAATTGCTACGAGCAGTATGCGGCAGAGTTTTGCCTTATCAACTGAGATAAATATATCCAGATTTTACTGGAAAACATTCGATGAAATCCAATCCACTCCTATTACAGATTTATCTTATACCATGGGTGAAGTAATTAGTGGAATGATCCGGGGGTGGCTGGCTACTCTGGTAATTATGGTGATTTCTCTGATTTTCAGAGTGGTTATTCCTATAAATAATATACTCTTCATCTTATCTGTTTCACTTAATGCATTTATTTTTTCCTCAATGGCAATTATCACCTCAATGGTCGTAAAAGCTCACGCTGACCAGGGAATGTTAAATAATTTTGTAATCACTCCAATGGCTTTTCTCTGTGGAACCTTTTTCCCTTTAAAACATTACCCTTTTTGGGTAAGACAAATTGTATATCTTCTACCATTGACACATTCAACTAGAGCTATAAGGGCCTCAGTTTTGGGTTACCCGTTTCCCTACTATTCACTTTTTTACATGGTAGCTTTTGCCTGCATTAGTTTTATTATAGCTGTGCGTGTGATAAAAAAATCAAAAGACTGAAGAGAAAACTCAAAATAAGTCTGGAAGGAGGTGTAAATGATGATATCGTCAAGATTTTCATCCAGCATAACAGGCTCCGCGATCTGGAGGAATTGCTGCGGTTATTTTCAACAACCTCGTAATAACAGAAAAGAGAAAAAAATTAAAAAAGGAGATAATTAAAAATGAGAAAAATGTTAGTAGGGTTAGCTGTCTGTTTTCTTGCCTTAACTTTTGTTGGATGGATGGGAGAAGTTGCATCCATTTCTGCAGCTACACAGGAGAAGGAAACAATAACTATCATCGATGAAATGGGAAGATACGTGGAAGTACCTTCTCCCCCAGAAAGAATTGCCTGTCTCGTTCCAGCTGCGGCAGAGGTAATTTGTGCCTTGGGAGACGAGGATAAGATTGTTGCTCGTAGTAATGACTGTAATTTTCCTCTTTCTCTTAAAGAAAGGCTCAGTGTGGGTCCCTTTCGAACAGTTAATTTAGAGCTGTTACTTGAACAAAAACCAGATATAGTAATTACCAGAACGGTCTTATTTAAGAAGGAAATAAGAGACAAAATAGAGATGGCCGGTATACCCGTGGTTCAATTCTGGAGCATTGAACTGGATACTGTACTCCCTATGATAAAGAAAATGGGATTAATTCTGGATAAAAAAGAGAAAGCTGAGGAGCTGGCAGGATTCATAGAGAATTATGCGAATCTTATCCAGGAACGTACCAGGAAGTTAAAACCGGAGGAGAAACCCTCAGTCTTCTTTCAGAGTATGGGACATATGTATTGGACTGTTAATGCTGACACTGCCGGGCATCGCCGCATAACTGCCGCCGGAGGAATAAATATCGCCGCTGGTGAGCCAGTAAAAGTTCCCCGTGTGAGTGCGGAGTGGGTGTTGGAAAGAAATCCCGATATCATCGTATATAGTTATCTGAAAGCACGAGAATCAGCTAAAGTTCCCTCTCCTGAAGAAATGAAAAAGATTCGAGATGAGATAATGAATGAACCCGGTTTGAGAGAAACAAAAGCGGTAAAAGAAGGAAAGGTCTATATTATTGATACAAGACTTATAACTGGTCCCCGTTCAATAATTGGGTTCCTCTATTATGCCAAGTGGTTTCATCCTGAGCTTTTTAAAGACATCGGTCCTGAGGCTGTCCATAAGGAGATGCTTCAGAAATTCTACGGGATCGAATTAGAGAGAACATGGGTCTATCCAGAACAGTAAACTTAAAATTTTTAGTTGTGGAGGTACTTAATGCACCAGCGAGATAGATTAATCTATCCTTTTAGTGCTATTGTGGGACAGGAGAAGATGAAAAAGGGATTACTCCTTAACGCTATTAACCCAAAGATTGGAGGGATTCTTCTTCGAGGTGAGAAAGGAACAGCTAAATCCATAGCTGTGCGAGCTCTAACTCATCTTCTTCCCCAAATTGAAGTAGTAGCTGATTGTCCTTTTCACTGTAACCCTCACGACGAGAACAACTTATGTGATATCTGTGCTATGAGGATAGCTAAGGGTGAAAAACTCAGTGTCTCTACAAGGCAGATACCACTTGTAGAATTGCCAATAGGGGCTACTGAGGATAGAGTTGTAGGTACACTTGATATCGAAAGAGCAATCAAGACAGGAAAAAAGCATTTTGAGCCAGGGCTTCTTGCTGCCGCTAATCGAGGTATCCTGTATATTGATGAGGTAAATCTCTTAGATGACCATTTGGTAGATGTATTGCTTGATGCGGCTGCTATGGGAGTAAACTATGTGGAACGAGAGGGAATATCTTTCAGCCACCCGGCACAGTTCATCTTGGTGGGCACTATGAATCCTGAAGAAGGTGAACTTCGCCCTCAGCTTTTAGATCGTTTTGGCCTGGCAGTGGATATTAAGGGCATCCCTGACCAGGAAGATCGAGCAAAAATAGTTAGACAACGCGTAGCCTTTGAAAAAAATCCTCTATCCTTTATTGCTGCCTGGGAAGATGAACAAAAAAGATTACGAGAGCAAATTGAGAAAGCTAAAAAATTACTCCCAAAAGTGCATCTGGGAGAGGAAATGTTAAAACTCATTACTCAAATTTGCATCGATTTTGGTGTTGATGGTCATCGTGCCGATATTGTAATGTATAAAACTGCTGTTACCCTCGCTGCTTATTACGGAAGAGATGAGGTGTGTAAAGAGGATGTCAAGGAAGCGGCTGAGCTGGCTCTCCTTCATCGCCGTCGTCGCCAGCCTTTCCAAGAACCGAAGTTAAACCAAGAGCAAATTGAAAAGAGTATTCAAAAATGGCAGGAGGATAAAAGTAGTCAAGGTCAAAGTCAAAACGAAGAAAACCAATCTCAAGAGAAGCAAAAAGAAAAACCGGATATTTCTCCAGACAACGATGCTCCTTCCGGCACTCCTTTCTCTGGTAAAGATTCTGGTGATTTACCTGATGAAGGAGAGAAATCTGGAAAAGAACGAGTCTTCCAGGCTGAGTTACTATACCAGGTGAAACGGATAGCTGCGCCGGTTTCGGATCAGGTCTTTCGCAGTCAAACAGGGCGAAGGTCAAAGAGCAGAACCAACTCTAAGACGGGACGCTATGTAGATAGCCTTATCCCCAGGGAAAAAATTACCGATTTAGCATTTGATGCCACTTTGCGAGCAGCAGCCCCTTTTCAGGTTGGAAGAAAAAAAGAATCATCCAGTCAAAATGCCCTGATCATAAAGAAGTATGACTTACGTGAAAAGGTGCGGGAAAAGAAGATAGGCAATCTCATTATGTTTATTCTTGATGCCAGTGGCTCAATGGCTGCTGAAGAAAGAATGGTAGCTACCAAGGAAGCAGTACTATCACTCTTACTCGATGCCTATCAGCGGCGGGATCAAGTGGGAATGGTTGTTTTCCGGGGAGAAAAAGCAGAACTGGTGTTACCTTTCACTAATAGTGTGGAGCTGGCTCAAAAACAGCTAAGCGAACTTCCAACTGGCGGACGGACACCTTTGGCTCATGGTCTTAAGCTGGGACTGGATACCATTAAGAAGCACTTGAGAAAAGACAAGTACGCTGTCCCTCTTCTGGTTTTAGTTTCCGATGGGAGGGCAAATGTTAGTTTCGATGGTGACGATCCTGTCGAGGAGGCAAAGAAGGTAGCCCGTGAGATAAAAGCGGCAAATATCAAGTCAATCGCTATTGATACTGAGCAGGGCTTTGTTACTTTCGGGCTGGTAAGGCAAATTTGTAGCGAGTTGGGAGGAATCTATCTACGACTGGAAGAGCTAAAATCTGGTCCTATAGTTTCCGCTGTTCAGAAGAGTCTGGGCTATAGAGAAAAAAATGAAATGGTGGATGAAGATGGGAAGCGTAACTGAGGTCATTATAACAAAAAGAAGGGGGTGATAGAATGTAATTTTAAGAGTAAAATTTGCAGCGACAAAGATAATGATTATGCCGATAGAGGACTTGTCGTAGTTACTGAAATTTAGTTAAAAAAAAGAAAAGAGGAGCATTTAATGAAAAGTAAAAAAGTGAGAATAGTTTCAATTATACTAATGATGGTTATGCTGTTAGTATCGCTACCGATAGCCTGCTATGCCGAAGAGGTATCGATAAAGAAGAAAATGATTACTGTCATTGACGACGAGGAACAATATGTTGAAATCGCTTGCCCGCCCAGGCGCATAGTTGTTCTTCATAGAGAAGCAGCCGATATTCTCTATGCCTTGGGCTGTAAAGACAGCATAGTAGGACGTAGTATGAGGATGACAACTGTACCTTCATTGAAGGCGAAAAAAGTAGTGGGCGGGGAAGCAGCACCGGCCGTCGAGTTGATTATGAAGCTCAATGCTGATCTGGTTATCCCATCCGGATGCGGTTCACTGAGATATGAACTGAGAGATAAGTTAGCAAGTGTCAAAATCCCTGTTCTTATGATGAACCACATTGTAGGTATAGACGAACTTAAAGCAAAAGTAAGCCTGCTCGGGTTGATTATGGACAAGAGAGAAGTCGCTGGTAAACTCCTCGAATTTATTGACAATTATTATGAGCTGGTTAGATCACGCGTCAAAGACCTAAGACCAGACCAGAAGCCCCGGGTTTTGTTTCTGTGTGGTCATTCCAAAAGTCCCTGGGGAGTTCATGGTAGCGAGAGCACACGAGCTAACAAGTTGCTCATTCCTGCTGGAGGAATAAGTGTCAGCGCGAATCTACCATACTTTATGCCTACTGCCAGTCAGGAATGGTGTATGCAGCAGAACCCTGACATTATCTATTATGACCCCTTCGCCCGGAATATCAAGGGAGGATTGGAGTCTATCAGGGATGAGATTATGAACCGACCTGGGCTTAAAGAGACAAGGGCAGTACGGGAAGGTAAGGTTTATGTCTGTACCTGGAGTAGTGAAAGTGGTCTTTGGCAAATCGTCGGGTTTGTCTATATGGCTAAATCTCTGCATCCCGAGCTATTTGAGGATATTGATCCGTGTGAGGTAAAACAAGAAGTTGCCAGGTTAATATATGGTGAGGAGCAGATGATTAATGACCCAATCTCTTTTTATAAGTGGTGGTAAATCTGGGTTTAACCAGTCAGTGGGGATTTTTTGTTCCCACTGACTAGCAACACAAGATAGGTGATTAAAATAGACGAGGGGAAATTTAGAGGATGAACACAGATAACTTAGTTCAAAACATTGAAGATATTTACAGCAGCTCGACACGCAGAAAAACGTTAGTAATCATTGGAATCATAACAACAGACGTAGCTTTAGCCCTTGTATCACTCAGGTTAGGAGCATTACCCATAACAGTGAGAAAAATAGCATCAGTAATAATTTCCAAGACATTCCCCTTCCTTGACAACAATAGCTTGACGCTTTTCGAGCGGGTGGCAGTGATAGATATCCGCCTCCCTCGCATCATTATGGCCATAGTCTGCGGTATTGGTTTTGCTGCCACTGGAACGGCAATGCAGGGAGTATTGCGAAATCCCCTAGTTTCTTCAATGACTTTGGGACTCACTCAGGCAGCGGGATTTGGAGCAGCATTAGCTATCGTCTTAGATTTGGGCCTCATCGGCGGCCGATACCTGATAACGGCAAATTCCTTTCTCCTCTGCCTTGTCTGTTTGGGGTTCATTTATGGTATAGTCCGCCTACGGGGAGCTTCGCCGGAAACTGTAATTCTGGCAGGGATAGCGATTGGATTTCTTTTTTCTGCCATGCTTTCCTTCATGGAGTACATTGCCTCAGAGGAGCAGATTAAAGAGCTGGTCTTCTGGCTAATGGGAGGGATATATATTGCCAGTTGGCCGATATTAGCTTTCATTACACCGGTAATCTCAATTTCTACGGTGGTCCTGTGGCGCCATTCTTGGAACTTGAATATTATGTCAGCTGGAGAGGAGGTAGCAAGGAGCCTGGGAATCAACACCGAGCAGGTAACGAGGATGTGCATGGTGCTGTCAGCCCTGATAACTGCAACTATTATCTCCTTCACGGGTATAATTGGTTTCATTTGCCTGGTTGCTCCTCATATAGCAAGGATGATTATAGGGGCAGACCACCGCTTCCTTTTCCCAGCATCCTGTGCTGTGGGTGCTTTGCTTCTCCTGGGAGCAGATACCATATCAAGAACGCTGATATTCCCAGCCGAGATACCGGTGGGGATCACTACCTCGCTCATCGGCATCCCTTTCTTCCTTTATCTCATTATTAGGAGAAGGAGGCTACAATGGCAATGAATTTAGAGGTACGAGGTATATCTTTTCGCTATGGAAGTATCACTGCTCTTGATGGTGTAGATTTAACGGTCGATGCTGGTGAGATAGTAAGCATTGTTGGCCCCAATGGTTCAGGTAAAACTACGTTGCTCAAATGCATTGATAACATCTTGAGACCAAAGAGTGGAGTTGCACTTATTATGGGCAATGACATCAATAAGTTGAGCTTAAAAGAGATATCTAAAACAATAGGTTATGTTCCTCAAACGTCAGTTAGGACTATTTTTCCCTTTACAGTGTTTGACCTGGTGCTCATGGGCAGGAAGCCATATATCTCCTGGGAGGTTAGCAAGAGAGATAGACGGATTGTGGCTGAAACGCTTGATTTTCTTGGTATTAGCGAACTTGCTATGCGCTATGTAAGTGAGCTGAGTGGAGGAGAGCAACAGAAGGTGCTGCTCGCTCGGGCCCTGGCTCAAGAGCCACGAGTCCTACTCATGGATGAGCCAACGAGTAACCTTGACATTAAACATCAACTTGAAGTCTTGAGCATAACTAAGCAGATGGTAAAAGAGAAATCTCTGGCAGTGGTGATGGCAATACATGACCTTAACTTGGCTTGCCGGTTCTCAGATAGAATAGCTATGCTTAAACGTGGAAAGCTATTTGCCGTGGGTACGCCTGAAGAAGTATTGACCGAGGCTAACATTAAAGAGGTTTACGAAGTAGAAGTCAAGGTATTTAAGGATGACGGGCGGGGATATCCCTATATAGTACCCCTGTCCGCGGCTTGAATAATGGGAAATTTAATCAGGAGATAGAGGATGCTAAGGATTGCTTATTTTGCCGGGGTGGATCTGGACATAAATCCGCTAACCTCGGCCTTATACAGAGTTAGAAAAGAATATGGCAACATACTGGAGGTTTGTGCTCGCAGTGCTCTTGATCTTTCTAATACCTCTATCAGAATAACTTTTCTGGAGTTTGCTATTGGTGCAGATATCATCATATTTCATTTCATGGGAGGTAAGGATTCGTGCCCTGAATTTGACTCCATGGTGGAAAAGTTAAAGGGAAAGGTTAACATCCAGATTGAAGGTAACTCGCCTGATGCTGTGGCGCTTGCACGAGAGCTAAACACTATGCCTGACGAAGATAGTCAGCTTATCTCTAAATATATCCGATATGGTGGGGAGGATAATTACTTTAATCTCTTTCTCTTCCTTGCCAATCGTCTCAAAAGAAAGAATTTTGAGGTAGCACCTCCAATAGAGCTCCCCTGGGAAGGTATCTATCATCCTGACTTTAGAGGAATCCCCACTCGCGATGAATATCTGAAGAAAAAGTACTCCTCCGAAAAATTGACCCTGGGTATCCTGTTCATGCGCCGGTTCTGGGTTGACGGGAATACGAATTATTTCGATACTGTGATTCGTGAGGTTGAAAGTCAAGGGGCAAATGTTATCCCTGTGTTTGTGCATGGAGTAAAGGATGTGGAGATTGGAAATAGAGGAGTGGTAGAAGCGGGTATGGACTATTTCATAAAAGACGGAAAGACAATCATTGATGCTCTCATTACCCTTCTACCCATGTTCAATCCGATGATTTTTACCGATCCCTCCCTCGGAGAAGAAAATGCTCATCTTCTGCGCAGGCTGAATGTTCCTGTTATTCAAGGAATAGGTACACTGGGTAAACTGGAGGATTGGCAGGAGAGCTTACAGGGTTTAAATCCCATAGATGTTGCCGTAAGTGCTGCTCTGCCCGAGTTAAATGGAGTTCTGATAACGGTCACAGTAGCAGGGAGAAAATACTCCAGTATTGACCCTTTGACAGGAACTAAGATAGTTAGATATGAACCAGTTCCGGAGAGAATTAACAAGCTGGTGCGTCTTGCCCTTAAGTGGGCAAGACTGAGGCATATACCTAACCAACAAAAGAAGATAGCCATTATCCTTCATAACTACCCACCCAGAAATGATGCTATCGGCAATGCTTTCGGACTCGATACACCCGTGTCGGTATGGAACCTCCTCAGGGATATGAAAAATGCTGGGTACCATCTGGATTATATGCCAGAGGATGGGCAGGATTTAATTGAAAGAATTATCGAACGGGCTACCAATGACCGCAGATGGGCTAGTGCGGAGGAACTAGCAGAAAGGGCAGTAGATAAGATATCCGGCAAATTATGCATCCAGTGGTTTGAGGAACTTCCGCAGGAGGTTCAGGAAAAGATGATGAGTGACTGGGGTAAGCCGCCAGGAAAAGCTTTCAACTACAGGGGCGACCTGCTCATCCCGGGATTAATCAACGGCAATATCTTCATCGGACTTCAGCCTCCTCGTGGTTTTGGTGAAGATCCCTCGGCTATTTATCATAACCCTGACCTATCTGTTCCCTATCATTATCTTTTTTATTATCGCTGGATCAGGGATGTATTCAAAGCTGATGCAGTGATGCATATCGGTATGCATGGCTCTCTGGAGTGGCTACCAGGGAAAAATGCCGGTCTCTCCCGGAACTGTTTCCCTGATATAGCCATCTCAGATCTGCCAAATATTTATATATACATTATGAATAATCCCTCCGAAGGGACTCAAGCCAAGAGACGCAGCTATTGCTGTATTATTGATCACCTCATTCCGGTAATGCATAATGCCGATGTCCATGGTGAGACAGCAGAGCTAGAGGTTCAGTTGAACGATTATTACCATGCTAAAACTGCCGACCGAGAAAAACTTCCCTATCTGCGAAAGCTAATATGGGAGAAGGTGTGTCAGGCAAAACTAAATCATGACCTTGAGATAGATGAAGAGACGGCAAACCTGGATTTTGATGCATTTCTCGAAAAGCTACACAGTTACCTCTACGACCTTAAAGACACCCAGATAAGGGATGGATTGCATACCTTGGGAGAACCACCAACTAACTCCCGTCTGGATGAATTTCTGGTGGCTCTGACCCGACTAAGCAACGGAAGCGTCCCCTCACTGAGAAAGTCTATTGCCGAACTTAAGGGATACGACTATGATTATCTGCTGGCAAACAAAGGAAAATTAAACTCCGATGGCAGAACCTGCGGCGCCATTATTGAAGAATGTGAGAAGCTTGCCCTGCAGCTTATGCAGAGGTTTCACAGTAAAGGGTTCGCCTTGGATATCATAGATGATCTGATGATCGAGGTACTGGGAAATACCGATTCCAATATTAGAACAGTTCTAGAATATATTGCTAGTTCCATAGTACCCAATGTTGAAGCCACCACTGAAGAACTTACCAATACCTTACTGGCTGCCAGCGGATACTATATTCTTCCTGGGCCCTCTGGTACTCCCACCAGAGGGATGGCTGATATCCTTCCTAGTGGGAGAAACTTCTATTCAGTTGACCCTCGTACAATACCTTCACCTGCTGCCTGGAAGGTAGGTGTTGCCCTGGGTGATGCGCTATTAGAGCGCTATCTGAAAGATGAAGGAAGGTATCCTGAAAATATTGGAATGGTAGCAATGGGAGTAACACAGATGCGTACCAAGGGTGATTGCGTAGCGGAGGCTTTGTACCTGATGGGCGCCAGGCCAGTATGGGAAGGAGGAAGTGGAAGGGTTAAGGGGATCGAGGTTATTCCTCTCGAGGAACTGGGTCGTCCACGTATTGATGTCACCCTCCGTATTAGCGGGAGTTTCAGAGACGCTCTCGAATGCGTGATTCACCTTATAGATGATGCGGTAAAACTCATAGCCAGCTTGGATGAGCCACATGAGAAAAATTATTTAGCCAAGCATGTAGCTGAACAGATTAAGGAAAAAGTATCCCAAGGAGTTGATCGTGAGCAGGCCAGAGAAGAAGCCTGTTACCGTATTTTTGGGAGCCGGCCAGGTAGTTATGGTGCTGGCGTTAGTGAATTGATTGACTCTAAAAACTGGAATAACGATCAGGATTTGGGAAATGTTTATCTTGCTTGGGGTGGCTATGCTTACGGCAGAAAACAGTACGGAGTAACAGCGATGGAACAGTTCAAACAGCGCCTTAGCTCTCTGGATATAGTAACTAAGAATGAAGACACTAAAGAATGGGATATGATGGATGCCGACGATTTCTACTCCTATCACGGGGGGATGATTGCCGCAGTTAGAGCATTCAAGGGAGAAATGCCTCAATGCTACACCGGTGATAGTTCTGATCCGGAACGGGTGCAGGTCAGGAGTACAGCAGAGGAAGCCAAGCGTGTCTTTCGTTGCCGTATTCTAAACCCTAAGTGGATTGAGAGTATGAAACGTCATGGTTACAAGGGAGCTGGCGATCTATCTCGAGCAGTTGATATAGCATTCGGCTGGGATGCCACCGCCGAGGTTCTGGAAGACTGGATGTACGAGGAGTTAGCGAGGAAATATGCTTTAGACAAAGATATGCAGCAGTGGTTCAAGGAAGTCAACCCCTATGCTCTTCAGAACATTGCCGAAAGACTCCTGGAAGCTATCGAGAGAGGTATGTGGCAGGCAGAAAAGAAGATGAAGCAAGAGTTACAGAATATTTACCTGGATATTGAAGGGGTACTGGAAGAAAGCCAATCAAAGACGGCAGGCAATACCTAAGAGAAAGGAGGTTTATGCTATGAAAAGCAAACCGATAGGATTGTTGGTATCTACAGCTATAGTACTAATTCTAGTACTAATGCCGATAGTTGGCTGTAGTGGGGAAGAAAAAGAAAGGGTCGCCTCTGATGCTAAAAGTATCAAGCTGGTAGGAGCAATAACTGAAACCATTGAACTTACATTTTTTTCCAAGGGAGCCAAGACCAAATGCCATGGAACTACCTGTAAATTCATAGAACAAGACGGTAAAACAAGTGTCTACGTTGGTGTCCCCTTATGGTTAATGTGCGGCTGGGTAGATGACAACATCAAACATGGTAGTGGCGCCTTCAATGATGAACTGGCTCAAAAAGGTTATCGGGTAGTTATAATTACAGCCGATGGACAAATGGCGGTCTTTGATAGCAGAAAGATACGGCGAAATAATAATGTCATATTGGCGAACAAAGTAGGTATTAAGTCTATCAAGGACTACCCGACACTGGTTTCTTCCGATCCTGGGCAGATTCTGAAGTTAAAAAGGGTAGTGGAAATCCGACTTGAATTTGAGTAAATCAATCAGGGAAAGAAATGTAGGGTAAGTATGAAAAAGAGAATTCTTAGGGTAGGATTTACTGGGATAAAGGGAGAGATTATTTTTCATGAATTTAGAGAAGTTCCTGTAAAAACCCTGCTTTTCACCTTTTTGGAGAAGAGAAGAGTCTTGAGTACGAGAGATGGTTTCCGGAAAGTCAAAGTAGTTGGTGAAAACTCTTGTCCTCCGAAGCTCTGGGAATTCGTTCATCAAAATTTTGATAATTATTTTAAAGGGATTCTAAACACACTTTCTCTCAAAAAAGAAGAAGTTGCTTTTCTATTTACTGGAGCAGATGTAGAAAGAGGAGTTTTGAAAAGTGCCAAGGAAAATGAGTCTAAAATTTTAACCTTTGTTACTACTGATGTAAAGACTAATGCCATGCGGGCAGGGCAGGATAAACCTCGAGGGAAAAGAAAAAAAATTTCACCGGGAACAATAAATATTTTTCTTTTTACTGAAGATAGCCTCTCTGAAGCAGCAATGGCTCGTTCTTTAATAACTATAACTGAAGCAAAGGTTGAAGCACTC
>Ga0180300_10000902_pt1 | contig 13533 bp, 11 predicted proteins | sample GuaBasSediGuay15_FD_121798 | JGI IMG/M metagenome (GOLD analysis project Ga0180300, IMG submission 121798) | Subseafloor sediment microbial communities from Guaymas Basin, Gulf of California, Mexico - Guay15, Core 4569-2, 21-24 cm | ecosystem: Environmental > Aquatic > Marine > Hydrothermal... | reverse complement strand
TTCCTGAACAATTCCGAGATCAAGCATTTCCCTTATTATCTCTCCAACCGTCGACCTCGTCAAACCAGTCGCTCTCGAGAGTTCCGCTCTTGAAAACTTATCGTTCATTAGCAGATCTAAAATTATGGTCGTGTTCCTTTCCTTAACCATGGAAAGAGTAGCTGGCGACACCTATATCAGTCCTTTCCTTTTCATAAAGTAAGTATAAGCGCCCAGAAACGTGGCAATGTAACTTTCATCGGAAACCAACACATCTACAGGGACATCCCCAAGGCTGAACTTCAACTTATCCAAGAATAAATCACTACTCTTCGAAATCTGTCCCCCAATCACCAGTGCATCAGCTTTAAACCTTTCCAAAAATGGTTTCAAAGCTAAACCGAGTAGCTCTCCGTATTTTGAAAAAAGCTGAAACGCCCTTAAATCTCCCATCCTCGCGGCCTGTGCTAAATCCTTTACGGACTCAAAATCAGTAAGTTCAATTTCCTGTGCCAATCTCAGAATACCTTTGGCGGAAAATCTGCTTTCTATGGTACTTTCTCCATGTTTCACGTTATATATATAACCGCCAGGTGGTATTCTTTTATCATTTCGAAGTATCTCCCCATTTTCAATAAAAGCTGAACCAACTCCCGTACCTAAGGTGATGAAAACCACCCTGTTGTATTTTTCAGAGTATTTACTAATATACTCCCCCAAGGCAAACAACCTTGCGTCGTTTTCAAAATATATTCCGAACTCATCAACGAAATGATTCTTGTATTTGCTAAGAATAATTTTTCTTATTTCTGCTTTCACATTTACGTTATACAAACTCTCGTATTTACCAATACCCTTTATATAACAAATGCCATTTTCATAATCAAATGGTCCTGGAAAAGCCAAACAGAGTCCCAAGCACTTCGTATTTTGATCGAATTTCCCGATAGTATTATTTATGATTTGACCAAAGTTATCAAGGATGATTTCTTTGGATGATGACGACTTCGATTCGTAAATCGATATTGTTTCTTCAACAATAATCGAATCAGCTCCTACAGCAGCAGATTTTATCTCAGTCCCTCCAACATCCAAAGTCAAAACGTAATTGTTCATCTGCGCTTATTTGTGCCTCCTTTTGCACTTTTTTACTAACTTCTGTCGTAGCCTCAGAGTAAGGAATTACTTTGAGAATTTCACATTCCTGAGATGACGTGATAGCATACTTCCCAACATTTGCTGGCACGATAAGGGTTCTGGACCATTCAAGCAAAACAGAGTCTTTGGAATCGTTAAACAACACCTCTACTTGATTGCCTTTGGTCAGAATCAATATGTGAAATGAGTCACCAGTGTTGTCGTACCATGCGCCAGGTTTGAGTTCAAGCCTTCTGACTTCAAAAATCATATCTCTTCTTCTACCAAGCAAATATTCCTTGGATTTTCCCTGAGATATCATCAATTCGGCTTTCGGAATCAGACACCGTTTAACCCATTTCTCTCGCCTGCTTTTTTTCAAAGCTGCAAAAGCGTGTTCAATGTGAATCTCCCTTAATTCTCCATTTAGATCTGGCCTCAAGTAGTCATATACATGAAATGTATAACCATAGCTAGTTCCAATCTCAATACACACCTGATCTTTTCCTAGTGCATGAATTGTTCCCGCAGGTATGAGAAAGAGATCTCCTACATTGCTTTCTATGAAATTAACATACCTTTGATAATCTAAAGGAACTTTCTTTTCATATGACTCCTTTGCTTTGTAAGCAAATTCATTTACATCTACATGTTCCTTGAGACCCAAGTATACGCCCGCATGCTCTTTCCTCCTCACGATGTAGTAAGCCTCGTGCTGACCTACTTTTTCGTTGAAATACTTTTTAACATATTGTCGATTGGGGTGCACTTGAATAGCCATGTTTCCACCTTTATAACTATCGTCGTAATGAACCCTTATGGGAAAAAAGTAACCAAAGCGTTTGAAAATTTTGGTTCCCACAAGCTTCTGTTTAGAGTTTGAAAGGAAAGTTACGAATGGTAACTTAAAGAAAAGAGAATCATTGAGGTTAACCCCAAGGCACATGTCACCAGTAACAGCTTCAAAAGCCCAAGCACAATTTGGATACGAAGGATCCAAATTCCTGACCTTCTTTATCCACTGACCTCCCCAAGGTCCAGATATGTAAAGGGGGGTCAACTTGAAGGGCTTTGAAGAAAGTTTATCGCAAATCTTCTCGAAGCTTGCTTTTGAAAAGATTTTGACTTCATCTTCAAAAAGAACGTAATAGCTCATGATTCTGATGAGCCGGCGTCTATGTTTGTCGAAAATCGGAGTACAGATATACTGAGAAAGTTTGAACGCCCCTAAAGATAATCCAACATCTGCTTGACCCCTTATGGGACCTTTGGATTCTCCGAGGAATCGATAAGAATGCTTTTCAATCTTCTTTAGAAATTCGGTTCTGCTGATGTCTACGTAGAAAACTTCGTCAAAGAATTTCTTCGTAAATCTGTTAACCACACCGTTACCATACAATATTACCAGCTTTGGAACTTGCTGTTTACGAAGAGAAATTAAGTAACTCTTGAATTCCTGTAAACGTTGGAAGTCAAGGAAGTCTTCAAGTTGCCCCGAGTATATCTTTCCAAAATGTATATCACATTCAATATTATCCTTTATCAAAGCCCAAATTGCACTGGGTTGCTTCCAGAGTTTCGAGTAATCCTCTATTTCGTAGTTAATCCCGAAGTTTTCAAGTTCTTTTGTCAATTCATATAAACGATCCCAATCAACACCCAAGTAGCCATCAAAAGCTATTACAAGGTTTTTTTTGCTATCCATCAAACGACGGTGCAGTCTTCGACAAAGCTTGGACCAACCCACAAAGATCTCTTCTTGTAGCGGCTTTTCAAGCCATACTTTGTTTGTGTCATTTGGAAGCATGGTCTTTTAACCTCGCTTCTTGTTATTCGAATTCCAATCTGACCAATTCTGGCCAATATCTTTGATGACTCACATAAGTCAAATAAGTTATTTTCCCATTCTCCCTGGAGAATTCTGGATGTTCTTTAGCGGCGTAACACGTATCATCTGGTCTAGATTTATAACATTTGTAAACGGTTATCGGATTGCTCCAAGGGCCCCAGATATTATCTGCATACCTCATGTGTATTTCTTCAAGGAATCTGCTTATTCGATTTTCGTGTATATCCCCAATGTACGAGTAGAACGTTAGATACTTACCTAAGTATTTGTTGTAGGAAACGGAAAGTTCGTTAGCGTTTCCGTCAAATAGAAGCATGGCTTCTTTTGGATTTTTAGTCCAAATTGGCTCAGAACCTTTGAGTTCCTTTAGATACTCATACCTAGTAATATCTTCTATTTTCTCTGCTTTTACCCTGGCAAGCGACACACCATGGACAATCTTTTTGTCCTTCATCTGCATTTTGCTTCCAAAGATGTAGACATAACCATCTACAACTTCTTTTAACACAGCTGTACCGAAAGCAGCTACTTGATCGAATTTTTCATCCAAGTCACAGTTCCACCAAAGATAAGGATACTCAGCATGATTCACCGGATCTTTCGGAAGATCCGGATAAACAACTGGCTTCAATTTCTCGAATTCATTATATGGATAAAAGCTCCGTACAATTCCTGCTCCGAAAACATTGATGTCCGGTATATTGCTTTCTAGGTTTGGTGGGGCACAATCGACCATTATGCTGAATATGTAAAGTTTTCTGTCGAGACATATACCATCCATAGGCCATATTGGTCTGTATCTACCTGCTCTATTTGCCGGCAATGCAGATGGTATGATCTCCTTTGCCTTGTGATTGGAGTCCAAAACATAAAAACATTTCGTGTTTAAGAGTTCTTCTGCTTTCTGTGTGTTCACAATACAAACTGAATTGGCTGTCATTACGATATTGTCCTTAGCCCAATCGCTTCCCAACCATTCATCGATCAAGATTTCTTCAGGGTCATAGTACTTTCTTTCTTCACCTATTAGCGTGTCACCAAATGTCCAAAGCACCCTATTGTCGTCAAGAGGTATTGAGTATGCGCCATCATGACCAAGAACGTGTGCGTCATTGTTTGTGAAGCAAGGTCCTATGTATTCAGCTCTTTTCACCTTTACGGTCATTTTTTCGCCTCCTCTGATGAATGATTTTCCAACCAGAAAAGGATTCTTTCGATAACTAATTCTTTTTCAACATCGTTTAAAAGATCATGCCCAGATTTTTTGAACAGTGCAAGTTCTTTATCTTGGGAAGAGATCTTTTCCACCACGAACTTCGCAGCTCTAAGAGGTACTATGTCATCTTTTTCGCCAGCCAATACAAGTGTTCTCGAAGTTATCTTTGGAACAACTCTTCTGGCCATTTGGGATAATCTTTGGAGCGAATGAGCTTGTGATGGCCAAAAATACCTTAGATATTCGTCGATAAGAGACTGATATTCTGCCACATCAGTCTCTTCTTCATAACCACTTGGTATTTTTTTTGCGAACAGGGAGAGCAAAAAAGCCAAGCGTATGTACCAGCCATTCAAAAACACAGCAGGAGAAACTAACACCAAATTTCGCGGAGGTATTGAAAAAGATAGAATCAACGCAATAGCTCCTCCCATTGAGAATCCTATGATACTGATCTTATTACACATCTGCCGCAGATCATAGTAAGCATCCAAACTTGCTCTAAGCCAATCGCGCCAATTTGTGCTCAGAAAATCTTCCCCATTGGTACCATGGCCAGGATATCTTGGAGCGCTTACTGTGTAACCTCTTTCTATTAACCGAGGTAGCAAATTTCGAAAGGAATATGGACATCCAGTATAACCATGAAGTAACAAGATACCTTCTTCACTCCCAGATATCAACAATGGCATACAAATGCTTAGTGTTCTTCCTCTGCCACTCGCCAAAGTACCCCCTCCTAATTCGACGGAACGATAACAATTGGCGGATGAAGAAACTCTTGGGCTAATTTCAAATCAGGTTCTCTCAAGCTGGTAAAAAAGAATGAAAATCTGAGTATGTTAGGTGTTCCAGGTTCCACCGAAGACAGTTGTACAACTCCTTCGCTCTTTGCTGCCATCTCACTGTAATGTCTTAGAAGGTGGAAATTTACTTTTAATCCTCCCCCTTCGTCACGTGTTGTTTCCACCATGAAAGCTTCCCTACTTGCGATTACACACGCATGAGAGTGCGCGTGTCCTATCAAAAGACCATTTATCGATATTTCATTTGGTCTAACACTTGGAAATTCAAATGGATTGTTAACAATAGTACAGGGACCTTGGTAACTTACACTTTGTACATTTACCAACGGAAAAGCTACAAAATAGTTCACTGAATGATAGTTGTAAGAAACGTGCGGCAAGTAACGCTTATCTACAAAGCAATCGAAATAGAAGACTTTTTCGCCGATCGGCAAAGTTATCCTGATGGTCTTTATTACACTTCCTTTTGAAAAGTCTATTTCCAAGATCTTCTCCCCAGGATAATTCGTTACAATGACATTATCTGCATTCAGAATTAGTGGAGGACTCTCATTATTCTTACCCGTGAATCTACGGGTAACTCTACCTGCGCTTTTCAGCACCAAAGTACCGAGTTCTTTGTCAAATACGTCGAATGTTAGATCGGCGTTCAATTCAATTCTGTAAAAGTCGTTTTCTATGATTCGCATCTTTGTCCTTGAGAAATTGCATTTTCGAAAATCTCCTATTTGTAGGTAATTCAAACCAGGTTTTAAAACTACACGAGCTTTGAGACCTTGAGCAAAAGGTTCATAAGTATCGGTAGACGGTTCAGAAAAAGACCAAGCCTTAAATTGTTGATCGTTAACTGCTATTGTGCCCACATGATCACCCTGTAAAATTACTGGTACCTTCAATGTCGTTTTAATCGGTTTATTCGATCTACAAAAAACCGGTATGGCATCCTCCTTTCGCAAAAAAGTTGATCGCAAGAATTTCATGAGCAAACTATAAGCATTTGCTGCATATTCAACCACCGTTTTATTCGAAATTTCCGTCTGTTCAAGCGTAAAGAGACCGGGCCAACCTGCTCCACAGGAAGCCGTGTGTTCGGTAAAAAGAAGAAGTTTTTCCACAATTGCATCGTAGTAAGGATTATTGATCGAAATGGTACCAGTTTTTAAAAGGTCCTCCAAAGCATCTTGTCCCCATCTCACCACACCAGAAGAGTACGGACATCCAGTTTTGGTTATTTCCCACCATCCAGACCAGTCTCCTTTGTATGTGGGGAAAGAATTACCATAATCCCTTTCGATTTTTTTAAAGAAAGCCGATGGCGTCGAAACAGTAACACGCAATTTTTCATAATACGTTCTCGCAAGCCTTATCAGAGCCATTACCCCGGGTTCGTAACCTCCATTGTCGGAAGCGGCGAGCAATGGCAAAACATTATACTTATATCCGGATTTTTCTGTTTCACTTACAATTTGCTCTAGCTCAGCTGCTGATCTGATGAGTATACCCTCCATATAACTTCGCTTGGTAACATATGTAAGAACTCTACCACCTCTTGGACCTTCCCAATAAAAGATGTGTGAAGGCCCAGGCAATGTAAGTACATTTGAAAATTTGTCATTCAATCCTATTATCAAGTACTTTATTCCAAGATCCGCAAGGATGTCTGGTAAGTCTGCAGTGAATCCAGGGACATCATCTTGCATACAAACTTGAACATCTATTCCGAGCTTTTTCAACTTCCGTATTGGATAAGCTACTGTCTCGTAAAGTGTGAGTTCATTCTGGAATCCCGTGTGCATGTTTGCAAAGTTTGCCGTGAATTCCAAGCGACCTTGCTGAACATATGTCTTAATTTTTTCTAACTCTTCTTTCGAAGCATTTCTAAGCCACTGTTGAAACTGCCAAAAGGATTCCACCGTGAAAGAATAATCTGGCAACTTCCTTAAAATCTCCAACAAGCCATCAAATAACGTTGCGTATTGTTCAGACACTTCTTGTGGGGTGGCTGTAAAACCTATATCGAGATGACTGAAGGGTATTATTATCACCTCTTGTATCCCTGCAAAAACAGGATTTATGCACAAAAGTATCAAGAAAAAACATCCGAACTTTTTCATCATGTTCAATGAGACCCTCCTTTGAGGGCAAAACCTTTGACTATCTTGTCCTGCAAGAAGAAATAAATTACTATCATTGGCAAAGACATAAGCGTTGAAGCAGCCATTAACAAATTCCAATGTGTCGTGTATCTTTGTTGAAAGCTTCTCAAACCAATCGACAAAGTCCATAATTCACTTTTGTGAAGGTATATAAGCGGCCCAAAAAAATCGTTCCAAACGAAAAGCACCGTGAAAATACTTACGGTTACCAAAGCAGGCACCGATATTGGAAGAACTATTTTAGTAAAGATCGCCAATTCCGATGCACCATCCAACCGCGCTGCTTCTATAATTTCATCGGGAAGAGATATAAAGAACTGCCTTAATAGGAAGATGGTGAATGCACCGCCACCAAGCCAAGATGGAATAATCAAAGGTAGGTATGTATTCACCCATCCAAGTTTTGAGTACACTATGTAGGTAGGGATCACAAGGACATGCCCAGGTATAAACATCGTGGCAATTGTAATCGCAAATAAGAGCCTTTTACCTTTCCATTTCAATTTTGCAAAGCTGTAAGCGACCAGTGAACCAGTTAACAAGGTTCCGATAGTGTTGATTATCGTCAAAAAAACTGTGTTACGTAAATATAGCAAAAACGGGAAAGCTTCCACTGCTTTTACATAGTTATCCCACCTTAGAGTACTTGGGACCCATTTTATAGGTGCAGTCATGACTTCCTCATCTGACTTGAGTGAGGTTGAAATCATCCAGAAAAGCGGTATTAAGAAAATTATTGATAAAAGCACCAAAACAGCGTAAACAATTGCTATCTTTATATTTCTAATGGAAAGGTTCCTCATCATACCACCTCAGTCGATAGTTAACCATTTCCTGAAGACACGGAAAACCACTATTGTTAGAGGAACCATTATAAGGAACATGAACCATGCCATTGCTGAGGCATACCCCATATCTCCTTGTTTGAACGCAAGCAAATAGATCTTCAAATTAACAAAAGTGGTCGATTCGAGAGGACCACCACCTGTCATTATGTAGGCCTCAGCAAATACCTGCGATGCTGAGATAAAACCGGTCACAACACAAAACAAAATCACAGGAGAAAGCATGGGAAGAGTTATTCTGAAGAATATATGCACAGAGTTTGCACCGTCCAATTGTGCTGCTTCGTAAAGATTTCTGGGGATATCTTGAAGTGCTGCCAAGAAAATGACGATTATTCCGCCAACACCCCAAAGACTCATCATTATAAGAGCTGGTTTTGACCATGCAGGTGAATTCAACCAAAGTGGACCAGGAATCCCAAAAAAAGCTAGAAACCTGTTTATTAACCCATTTGGATTGAAAAGCATCATCCACAGAAACATCACCGGAACAACTGGTAAGACCACCGGAAGAAAAAATATGGTTCTAAAAACCCCCATGCCTTTGCGTGCATTGTTCAAAATCACCGCGAGAATTAAGGATATAAAAACCTTTAGGAATACCGAACCAAACATGTAATACAATGTATTACCAAAAGCTTTCCAAAAGCTAGGATCCAGCGTGAACATTATTTTATAGTTCGTCAAACCAAGCCATTTTGGTGGATTAACGCCATCGTAACGTGTGAAACTGAGGTAAGCAGAAAATGCGATAGGAAAGAGTACAAAGACAAGCAAATTGACTATCCATGAAAAAGCAAAAAGATATCCAATTGTATTTTGCTTGTGCTTCAAAAGCTTTCTGTGCTGCCTTTCAGCCATGTTATTTTGCACTCCACCATTTGTTTTGAAATACCTCTTTAGTGTTTGTCAGAGGGTTGAGTACTACTATGCTACTTATTTGTCATTTTAAACCTCAGGATTTCCGCCTCAATTCGTTTTTGAGCATCGTCCAAAGCACGTTTTACATCCTTACCCTTCAAGACAGCCTCATCCACCGCCTTCTGCAGCTCTTCGTACCAAGTAGGCGCTTCAAGTACAAAAGGCCTGAATCGCGAATATTGAAGAGCATTAACTTGCAGTTTCCACTCGGGATTTTGCATCAAAGTAGGATCAAAAGCCGCTTCTTTGTTGCAAACAAGAGAATTTAACTTCTGCGCGAAAAGTAACTGCACTTCTTTACTGACCAAATATAATGCGAATTCTGCTGCTTCTTTCCTGTGCTCGCTCCTACTTGAAACTTCAAGTGAAAAACCATTTGACCAAGTTGCCTTCCTTGCTGGGTATGGTATATAAGTAACCCCGTAATTCACGTTTGGAGCAAAAGTTCTTATTGTCGAACCATATTGTCCAACCTGAATCACCATTCCCAATTTGCCAGAAAGGAAAGCATCGGAGCCCCAGCCATATTTTGCATTGAAATTCTGCAATTTCTTTATACCAAGTTTCTTGAGCATTGCAACCCATTCTTCCAAAGCTTTTACAATTGATGGGTTGTTGACTTTTATTTTACCGTTCTCAAGAAACGTTCCCCCAATTCCCCATACATAAATCCAGAAGTAAGACTGACCATAAAGCGGATTAAAGCCAAGTATGTCGTATTCACCTTCTGCTGTCTTCTTGGTGATTTTATCAGCGTATTCCCAAAGCTCCTTCCATGTTTTGGGAGGTCGTTCTGGGTCAAGCCCCGCCAATTTGAACAGATCTTTGTTGTAGTACAGAAGTCTTACATCCGTCTCAAAAGGAAGCGCGTACACTTTGCCTTCCCACTTACACATTGAAAATGGGACTTCAAAGAATAGCTTATCTGCATCCATGCCTCGTGCTTCAATGTACGGTGTTAAGTCTGCAATGATTCCTTTGTAAGCACGGCTTGGAACATTTCCCAAGTCGTGCATGAACACATCTGGTTCTTCACCAGCAGCCATAGCTACTCCCAGTTTGTCCCAGTAGTCCCAAAAAGAAATAGCCAGAGCTTTGACTTCAATACCGAGCTCATTTGTTTCGTTAAATTCCTTGATAATCTCATCCATCAGCTCTTTGCCCGGACCGGAATCATACATGTGCCAAAAAGTGATTCTTGTAGAGGCAAAGGACAAAGTTACTAGTAATACTACCAATGAACCGACCAGCAACTTCAATACCCATTTCATAAGATCAGCTCCTTTCCCACTTTTTAGTTTGTAATGTTTACATACATATTATTACGGTAATTATTGTAGCACTTCTGAATGTTTTTGTCAAGGAATAGGGAGTGTATTCGAAAATTTCTGGAAGTATAATATGAGGAGCCTGTGTGTAAGATGCTCATCCATCTAACAAGGAATACAAAAATTCATTACCTGCATCCAGTTATACGCTATTACCTTTGCCCTATACTCTTTTTCGCCGTTTCCGGACTTTTTGTCCCTTCTCATCGTCCGTATGCGTTCTTTATCTTTCCTATTGCTCTACAACGCTTCTGTTTTTGTATTTTTTCTTCATACATTCGGGTTGTGTTCAAGTTTTCATCATGGCGTAAATTTAACGTGAAACAATTAGAAGTCTTATCTTCCTTAGAAGGTCGAGAGGAGATAAACATCTGGTATAATAGATGCGCGGGGGCGAAACGGTCTCGACGGGGCTGTGATCCCCGCAGGAAGCGGGTCGAGGTCTCCACCTCCTCGTAAAAAAGGTGGAAACGCAAAAAAGTGCCAACTACGACTACGCACTCGCTGCCTAATTGAACAGGTAGCCGTTCCTTCTTCCCTTGACCCGGGGGAAGAAAGGAACGTCAGAGAGCGGGTCTATGCTGCGGATGTTGCCCCGACATTCGTAGCGAGAGTTTAGGGGCTTTGGAAAGGGAACCCTGCCCGTGGGGAGCCTTTTTCCGAGATTCAAACGCGGGCTACACCCGTAGAAGCCTGTGGGGGTCCAGTTTCGGACCCTGGTTCAACTCCCGGCGCCTCCACCAGAACCCTTGGGGCTGTAGCCCCATATTTTTTAGGAGTGCGACATCTTGCGCATTGAAACGTATTTCATACCTGTTCCTATAGAAACACGTATAGCGGTCATTATAGATGTCTTAAGAGCTACATCCATGGCATGTGCGCTCTTTGAAGCAGGAATATCGGAACTGGTTATGGTCCCCACTGTGGAAGAAGCTCTTGAGTGGAAGAAGAAGGGCTACCTGGCAGCTGGTGAGCGCGGCGCTTTGAAAATAAAGGGGTTCGACCTGGATAATTCCCCCACCGAACTGACGAAACAAGAAGTGCTCTCAAAGGTTCGTGGAAGATCTGTTGTCATGACCACTACAAACGGCACACGAGCCGTTAACGAAGCAAAAGCGTCCCTTAAGATTCTCGCATGTTTGAACAACCTCCCATCGGTTGTGAAACACTTGAAGGCCCTAAATCCCAAGAAAATCTCCATAATCTGTGCGGGCACACAGATGAGGATCTCCATGGAGGACGTCTACTGCGCGGGACTTCTCGTGAATACACTGAGAGACGAGATCACTTTCAAAGCAGATATGGACGATGCCTCACATTTGGCAATGCTTGTCGCACGACATCTAACGCTGAAAGATTTGAAAGAAACTGAACATGCGAAAAGACTCGCTTCAAAGGGGTTCGAAGCTGATTTGACTCACGCATTTCGAGTGGGCACATCCTCGGTAGTTCCACTCGCAGATCGCGCAAACGTCTTCCACACGTCATCGAAAATGTGAAACGAGTGCCTCAACGATGCGCTTCGAAGCCTTCCCGTCTCCAAAGGGGTTCCCTTTTCCTTCCGGAGAAAACTCCCCACGAAGTAATTTTTTCAACTCCTCCGTTATTCGAACAGGATCGGTTCCTACGAGCTTTCCAAAGCCGTTCTCTATCAATTCGGGCCTCTCGGTGGTCTCCCTCAAGACCAACACTGGCACGCCGAAGCTGGGGGCTTCTTCTTGGATGCCTCCCGAATCGGTGAGGATCGCACAACTCCTGCTCATCACGGCGATGAGGGTGAGATAATCCAGCGGGTCGGTCAGCACGATATTGGGTACACCTTTTAGAACCTCAAAGGCTATCTTTTTAACAACAGGATTTGGATGTACCGGGTAGACCATGAGTAGATCGTCTTCCTTTTCTACTACCTGTCTAATCGCTTTGAGAGCTTTCTTCATGGGCTCTCCCCAGTTCTCCCGCCTGTGCATCGTCAACAGCAGTACCCTGCTCCCACAGTTGAAATTGGGAAGGAACTTTGAAAAAGCTGTGTCCAGCTCAGCTCTTTTCTCTCTGGTCATCCAAAGAAGAGCATCCACAACGGTGTTCCCCGTGATCCAAACGTTCTCCGTGATGCCTTCTCTCGCCAAATTTTCTGCGGCTTTAGCAGTCGGAGCGAAGTGAAAAGTGGCCAGGTGGCTAATCAAACGCCGGTTGATCTCCTCTGGAAATGGCGAATACTTGTCGTTCGTCCTCAACCCCGCCTCCACATGAGCAACAGGTATGCGTTTGTAGAAAGCCGCTAAGGCTGATATGAAAGCAGTGGTTGTGTCACCTTGGACCATTACCACGTCGGGTTCTACTTCCTCATAAAGGCTCGAAAGCCTTTTCAGAGCACGGGAAGAAAGGTCTTCGAGACTCTGACGCTCTCTCATGAGGTCGAAATCCACATCCGGGGTTATACCGAAGATGCGATTCATCATGTCGAGCATCTCACGGTGCTGAGCGGTCACAACCACCAGTACCTCGATGTTCGGAAGCTTTTTCAGCTCCATTATCACCGGCGCGAGTTTTATCGATTCCGGTCTGGTACCATAAACCACCGCTATTCTCTTCAAGGAAGTATTCTCCCCTCTCCGAAGATCATTGGTTCTTCGTCTTTCAAAATCTTCCCATCGATCACCCTTCCCACGAAGATAGTATGATCTCCCGCCTCGAAACTGCCAGTCTTTTCACACTCCATGTACGCGATCGTTCCTTCAGGGACGGGATAACCCCGCTTCGAAAAGCTGTAAGGGACGGTAGCGAATTTGTTCACATCTCTTCCGGAGAGTGTGCCAAAATGCTCCGCTACCTTCTCAGCATTCTTTCCAAGCACACAAACACAGAAACCATTAGCATTCAAGAGAAGCTCGTGAGAATATCTCGTCTTTCCTATGGAAATTGCCAGCATCACTGGACTCCAGGAAACGCGCGTCACCCAGGCCACAGAAATACCGTTGAGCTTATCTCCCACCTTCATGGTGACCACAACGGTGGACGTATAGAGTTTGTCGATGACACCCATGAAGTCACCCCCTATGAATTTATATCACGAAAGGAAAACGAAGCATTGACCAAACGTGATAAACTTCAAATGGTATCGCAGATCTGATCGTTTTCATCAAAAGAGGTGAGATGGTACATGCCACGTAGATATTTACTACCTGAGAGCGAACAAGATAATAGTTCGAACTCACCTAACCACATAACGGTGATGAATTTCTCACGCTCACACAGCGAGCACTCGTACAAACGGGCGTCGAGCTACACGGATGTAG